>ERZ772999.53-NODE-53-length-74336-cov-19.479504_pt1 | contig 74336 bp, 51 predicted proteins | sample MGYA00511467_ERZ772999 | MGnify/ENA primary metagenome ERZ772999 (study PRJEB29015, sample SAMEA2738064) | human oral metagenome | biome: human oral; feature: human-associated habitat; material: saliva | place: China | collected 2218 ... | reverse complement strand
AAGCGCACGAGCTGAAGGAGATACGACCATGCGTTCAGTTTCTGGTGTCCTCAACCGGACGGCCCTGGCCGGCTGCGGGCTTCTCATCGCGGCGGCGTCATCCTGGGTCCTGGCCTCCGGCCTCAGTGCCGGTCGGTCCTGGCCCGATGCCGCCCCCTACCTGGCCACGGCGCAGGACCGAGTCGGCGGCCTCATCGCAGCCCAGGCGCACTGGCTCCTGCCGGTGGCCGCGCTGGTCTCCGTGCTCGCCGTCATCGCCGGGTTGGTCCTGCTCGCCATGCAGATCCCCCGCAAAGCGGCCGCCTCCCCCCTGAGGCTCAGCGACTCCGAGGGCGTCCTCATGGCCACCGTCGCCCCCGAGGTCCTGTCACAGGCCCTGTCCGAGCGGGCCGAGGACGTCCCCGGGGTGGAGCAGTGCGCCGTGTGGGTCACCGGTTCCCCCAGCAGTCTGTGGGTGCAGGCGGACGCCACCGTGTCCCAGGACTGCGAGGTCGCATGGGCCGTGGCGGAGCTCAGGGGCCGGCTCGAGGATGACGTGACCACGTCCCTGGGCACGCGCCCCCGGCAGGTCGACGTCCTGGTGGGGCTGGAGCGCTCCACGAGCAAGCGCAGCGTCTCGCAGACCGTCACGGGGCAGCACTCGCCCAAGACCATCGGGAACGGCGATGGCGCGTGAGACGCGGGACGAGGCCGCAGCGGCGCCTAGCCCGCGTCCAGACCACGCCGCACAATCGAGCGCCTCGTCCACCGCGTCGCATGACAAGGACCGCTACCTGGTCCTGCGTGCCCAGGACGGGGACATCAACGCCTTCGAGCAGCTCGTCGAGCGTTATCAGGGCCGCCTGTTCCGCACCGCCTACATGATCGTGCGCAACCGTCACGACAGTGAGGACATCGTCCAGGACACCCTCATCCAGGCCTGGCGCAGTCTTCACCTCGTCAGGGAGCCCGCCGCCTTCCGGGGCTGGCTCATGCGGATCTGCACCAACAAAGCCACCAGCATGGCGCGCAAGCGTCAGCGCCGGGCCACCGACGCCTACGACGCCGAGGGCCTGGAGACCGCGAGCGCCATGGCGGAGACGACGTCGAACAGCACCGCTGACCCGGCCGAGTCCAGTGAGGTCAACGCCCAGATCGAGGCGTTGGCCGACCTGTTGGCCTCCGTGCAGCCCGAGCTGCGCATCGTCTGGGTGCTCCGAGAGGTCGACGACATGTCCTACGAAGAGATCGCCCAGACCCTGAACCTGACCGAGTCCACCGTCCGAGGGAGGCTGGCACGCGCCCGTTCTCTCGTCATGCGCCAGATGAAGGAGTGGGCATGAGCACCGTCAACCAGCTCTCACACAGCGTCCGACGCGCGACGGCGTCGGCCACCAAGTCCTTCGCCCGGTCTCATGAGCAGGACGACGCCGACACGCGGGAGTACCAGCGTCTGATCGCCTCCCTGCACGAGGAGTGGGACCGGCTGGAGTCTCAGGCGAGCGCCTCGGTCATGCCCAAGCGCCACCTGATGGATGCCATCCTCGCCGAGACCCGTCACGGCGCCCAGGTGGAGATGCCCGCCACCGACCTGGGCCCCTACAGCATGTCCGAGTTCTCGCTGCGGGCGCTCATCCGACGCACCGTGGACGGCGTGCCCGGGGCGCGCGCCCTGTGCTCCGCCTGCGAGCACGCGCCCTCAGGCGAGGGTCACCGCGGCCTGGGGGTTCCACAGACCATCTCCTGCCGGATCTCCGCCCACCTCAGCGTGGACAGCCTGCCGCAGCTCGGCCAGCAGGTGCGCGACGCCGTTCGGGCCGCCTGCCATGAGAACCTTAGGGTGTCCCCAACCGTCAACGTTCACATCGAGGATCTCCACGATGACGACTAGTCTCTCAGCGGCCGAGCTGACCCACCTGGTCACTGCTGTCCCCGGCGTTCGAGGAATCGAGCCGGGGATCGGCAGCACGTTGAGGGCGCTCGGTAGCCGCATGCGCCAGCAGGATTCTCAACAGGCCCGCTTCGGAGTGATCGTCGAGGAGGGCTCGCGCCAGGCCGTCATCGAGATCGGTGTCGATGGCTCGCGGCCCATCAAGGACATCGTGCGCGACGTCCAGGAGACCATCATCCGATCCCTGTCCCAGGCGGGCGAGTCGGGCGACGCCTCCGAGGCCCGGGAGAGCTCCGGCTCCTCCGATGTCGGAGACCAGAGCGCGCCTCAGGTCACAGTGCGGGTCCAGTCCTTGCTGTAGGCGCCCAGCCCACAGCAGACCAGCCTCGTGCAGGTTCCAGCACGAGACGACGTCGGGGCACCGGTCAGATGATCGGTGCCCCGACGTCGGTCATGGGGTTTCAGGGTGTGAGCCCAGCGGCCACGGAGGTTCGGCCGGGCTCAGCCAGGCTCAGCAGGGCTCAGCTGCGCTCGCGAACGACGGCGCCGGAGACGTCGGCCTCCTCCAGGCGCACGACGCGCGACCCGGTCACCAGGCGGTGCCCCAGCCAGATGGCCCCGAAGACCGGCAGGCCGATGTAGGAGGAGAGCACCTCCACCAGCTGGCCCTTGAAGACCGCCTCGTAGTTCTGGCCCAGGATCACCAGGGCGCACAGGGTGAAGGCCAGGACCGGCCCCAGCGGGAACCAGGGCGCCTGGTAGGGCAGGTCGGCCGGGTCATTGCCCTGGAGCAGGTAGGCGCGCCGGAAGCGGAAGTGGCACACGGCGATCCCCAGCCACACGATGAAGCCGCACAGGGCGGAGACGTTGAGCAGCCACGTGTAGGCGGTGTCCTGTCCCACCACGGCGGTCAGGAAGCCGGCCGCCCCCACCAGCGCCGTCGCCCCCAGGGCCCGCACCGGGACCCCATGGCGATTGACATAGGCGAACCAAGCCGGTGCCTGGCCCTGCAGGGCCATCGAGTGCAGCATGCGGGTCGAGGCATACAGGCCCGAGTTCCCGGCGCTGAGCACGGCGGTGAGGATGACCGCGTTCATGATGGCGGCCGCGATCCCGATCCCCGCCCGTTCGAAGACCAGGGTGAAGGGCGAGTAGGAGATGTCGGAGGTATCCGAGCGCAGCAGGTTGGGGTCGGTGTACGGAACCAGGAAGCCGACAACCGTGATCGCCCCGATGTAGAAGATCATGATCCGCCAGAACACCGTGTGGATCGCCTTGGGCACGTCCCGGCGCGGGTTGCGGGCCTCGCCGGCAGCCACGCCCACCAGCTCGGTGCCCTGGAAGGAGAACCCGGCCACCATGAACACCGACACGATCGCCAGCATCCCGCCGTGGAAGGGCGCGTCTCCGGTGGTCCAGTTGCCGAAGCCCGCCGGCTTGCCGCCGACGATGCCGGCGATCATCGCCACGCCCGCGACCAGGAAGACGATGACCGTGACCACCTTGATGGCCGACAGCCAGAACTCCCCCTCCCCGAAAGCGCGGGCCGACAGGGCGTTGAGCGTCGTCAGCAGTGCTAGGAACAGCGCCGCCCAGATCCACGAGGGCACCCCCGGCAGCCAGTACGCCATGACGATCCCGGCAGCCACCAGCTCGGCCGCCACCGTGATCGCCCAGTTGAACCAGTAGTTCCAGCCCATGGCAAAGCCGAAGGAGGGACTGACGAACCGGGTGGCGTAGGTCTGGAAGGAGCCGGCCACCGGCATGTGCGCCGTCATCTCGCCCAGGGACTGCATGAGCAGCAGCACCATGAGGCCGATCGCCGCGTAGGCCACCAGGGCGCCGCCCGGGCCGGCCGTGGAGACCGTGGCGCCCGAGGCCACGAACAGCCCCGTGCCGATGGCGCCACCGATGGCGATCATCTGCATGTGCCTGCTGGTCAGGCTCCGGTGCAGCCCGCCGTCCTCCTCCAGGGCCTCGTTGGAGACCTGGCCGGAGGCGCCGGAGACCCCCGCGCCCACGGGGTCTGCGGAGGTCACAGGGTCAGCACTGTCGGAGCTGCCGGCGCCGTCGGCAGCGGGCCGCCCACCCGACGCGGCGGGGGCAGGGCCACTGGGGGCCGACTCGTCATGAGAGTGTGTCACCCGACCGAGGGTAATAGTCACCTACGCAACCCGGCGTTCACCTTCGGCCTGTCTCACGCAGCCGGGCGTGTGCTGACGCTCACGGCCGGCCCTATGGAAGGCCCTGCGGCCGGGGCGGAAGGGGCAGGCGGCGCAGCCTCAGCAGGTGTGGTCGGCGGCCGGCTCGCGGCGCTTGTGAGCCGAAGCGGCCCCCTGGGCCGCCATGAGGTCGGCGCGCAGGTTCTTGGGCAGGGAGAAGGAGATCTTCTCCGTGGTGGTGCGCACCTCCTCGACGTCGTCGAAGCCGAACTCGGCCAGACGCTCGACCACCTCGCGCACCAGGATCTCCGGTACCGAGGCGCCCGAGGTCAGGCCGACCGTCTCGACGCCGTCGAACCAGGACGGGTCGATCTCACTGGCGAAGTCCACCCGGTGGGCGGCGCCCGCACCGGCCTCGAGGGCCACCTCCTTGAGGCGCACCGAGTTCGAGGAATTGCCGGAGCCGACCACGATCATGAGGTCAACCCTCGGGGCGATCTTCTTGACCGCGGCCTGACGGTTCTGGGTGGCGTAGCAGATGTCCTCGCCGGGCGGGTCGATCATCTCCGGGAAGCGCTCGCGCAGCAGGCGCACCGTCTCCAGGGTCTCGTCGACGCTCAGGGTGGTCTGGCTGATCCACACCACCTTGGAGGGGTCGCGCACCTCGACCTGGTCCACCTCGTGGGGGCCGTTGACGACCTGGATGTGGTCGGGGGCCTCGCCCTGGGTGCCCTCGACCTCCTCGTGGCCGGTGTGGCCCACGAGGATGATGTCGTAGTCCTTGTCCGCGAAGCGCACCGCCTGCTTGTGCACCTTGGTCACCAGCGGGCAGGTCGCGTCGATCGTGTCCAGCCGACGCTCGGCGGCCTCGGCGTGGACCGCCGGGGAGACGCCGTGGGCGGAGAAGACGACGCGGGCGCCCACCGGCACCTCGTCGGTCTCGGAGACGAAGATGGCGCCGCGCTTGGAGAGGGTCTCCACGACGTACTTGTTGTGGACGATCTCCTTGCGCACGTAGATCGGCGCTCCGTAGTGGGCCAGGGCCTGCTCCACGGCGTCGACGGCGCGGTCCACGCCGGCGCAGTAGCCGCGCGGGGCGGCCATGAGGATCCGCTTGCCGCCCTTGGGGGAGGGGGCTACGGCGTCGGTGTGCTCACTGGCGAGCTCGATGGTCGTCACGGTCACCACTGTGCCACAGTGGGACCCAGGTCCCCAGTGGTGGACGTGGCACAGTGGTGCATGTGACAGGCCAGAGCCCCTCCCAGCCCAGCCCGCAGCCCTCCCCCGGTGCCGGCCACATGTCCGGCCCCGACGCGGGCGGCGGCCCCGGCAACTCCGGCAGCCCCGACGGCACCCGGGAGCTGGCGCCGCGAGCGAACCTCACCACCGCGGAGAACCCGTGGCCGCTGCGGCTGCTGTCCTCCAAGATCGACCAGTACGTGGCCCGCATGAGCCAGGTGTGGGTGGAGGGGCAGGTCATCCAGCTCAACCGCCGCCCCGGCGCCGGCATGGCCTTCCTCACCCTGAGGGACACCGAGGCCGATATCTCCATGTCGGTGTCCATCTACGCCCGGGTGCTCGACGCCGTCCTGGCGCGCACCGGCGCCGAGCTCGGCGAGGGCGCCCGCGTGGTGGTGCGCGCCAAGCCCACCTTCTGGGCCAAGCGGGGCTCGCTCCAGCTGCAGGCCGACGACATCCGGCCCGTCGGCGTCGGCGACCTGCTGGCCCGCATCGAGCAGCTGCGCCGCATCCTGGCCGCCGAGGGCCTGTTCGACGCCGAGCGCAAGCGGCCCCTGCCCTTCCTGCCGCGCAAGGTGGGCCTCGTGTGCGGGCGCCAGGCCAAGGCCAAGGACGACGTGCTGGTCAACGCCCGCCTGCGCTGGCCCGGCCTGCCCTTCGAGGTGCGGGAGGTCGCCGTCCAGGGGGCGCGCGCCGTCGGCGAGGTCACCCGCGCCATCCAGGAGCTCGACACCGATGCGCAGATCGACGTCATCGTCGTGGCCCGCGGGGGCGGCGCCGTCGAGGACCTGCTGCCCTTCTCCGACGAGGGGCTCGTGCGCGCCGCGGCCGCCTGCCGCACGCCGCTGGTCTCGGCGATCGGCCACGAGACCGACTGTCCCCTGCTGGACCTGGTGGCCGACTACCGGGCCTCCACTCCGACCGACGCCGCCCGTCGGATCGTCCCCGACCTCGCCCAGGAGACCGTGGGCCTGGACTCGGCCCGCGAGCGCCTGCGCAGCGTGCTCGCCTCGCGGCTGGACGCCGAGCAGGCGGCCCTGGACCAGCTGCGGGCCCGGCCGGTCATGGCCGACCCCACCTCGATCGTGCGCGACCGGGTCATCGAGCTGGGTCAGGCCCGCGACAGGATGCGCCGGGCCGTGGAGCATCGGCTGTCGCTGGCGGCCGCGGATCTGCGCGCCGACCACGCCCGGCTGACGGCACTGTCGCCGCAGGGGGTCCTGGATCGCGGCTACACGATCCTGCGCACCCCCGGCGGCAAGGTCATCACCAGCGCCGAGGACGTCAAGAAGGGCGACCTCATCGAGGGGGTCCTGGCCCACGGACGGCTCGTCGCCCAGGTCGTCGGCGCCACCAGGCCCCGGCCCGCCGATATCGACTGAGCGGCGGCTGGGTGCCGGGACACGCCCGCCAAACAGTGCCCGCCTGCTCCGAGGACGCGCCGTAGAGCCTGCGGACGGCCCCCTGGGGCTCAGTCGTCGCGGCCTATGGTGCGTCCTCGCGCTCCGGCGACTGGGCACGCTCTCCTGAGCGCGTGCAACTCCGCCAGCGCATCCGGGCGCTTTGGGCGGCCCCTTACTCATTCGCTCTCTCTGTTCACAGGGATAGGCGCGTGCGCGTACTTCGGGCGGCCCGCCCCTCCCGTGGCGGAGCCCGTGCGAGAATCGGGGCGTGAGCTCCGAGATGAACCCCGGCCCGTACTCCGACCAGTACCCAGACGAGTACTCACCCCAGAGCAGTGCTTACTCGGCGCCCTCAGGGTCTTCAGCGTCGTCTGCCCCTGCCGCCGGCGGGGCGTCCGGTGCCAATGAGGACGTCGCCTCGCTCAGCTATGAGCGGGCCCGTGAGGAGCTGGTGGCCGTTGTGCAGCGCCTTGAGGCGGGCTCCGTCCCCCTGGAGGACTCCCTGGCCCTGTGGGAGCGCGGCGAGGCCCTGGCTCAGCGCTGCCAGACCTGGCTCGACGAGGCCCGCGCCCGCCTGGCCGCGGTCGCGCAGGAGAACCCTGAGGACTGACGCGACCGGGACTGACAGGGCACGCCTCGCCCGGGTCAGCGGCTCCAGGCCGGGCGCGTGCCCGCACGCGCGACGAACCGACCGTCTTAGCAACGTGACCATTGGCCCGGGGCCGCGGTCGAGCCCGCCTGCGCGGCGGACTGACCGAGTTGCCCGGGGCCCCTCTGGCGGCGACGCACCCATCGAGCGCCGCTGGGAACCAGCGCAGGAGCCCGGAAGGAGCCGTGGATGTCCAAATCGGATACAAAGGCTCGGGTCGCACTCATCCGGACGGAACACAACCGCATGATTCCAAGGTTTCCTTTCGTGCGGCCTGCGCAGTGAAAGCCCTTTGTATCCGATTTGGACATTCTTGGGCGAGATGAGCCCTGTGGGCGGCGCTGGATCGGTAGTCTGTGGGCATTCGCCCCCGGCCGCGCGCATCGATCAGCGCGCCGGCCACTTCCAGGCAGTGTGGCGCCGCCGCGTTCCTCATCCGCCCGAGTCCCTTCACCGCCTCTTCTCATTCTCCCGGTCCACCACTCCGGCCAGCTCTCCACCCCTCGCACGTCTCAGCTCACCACCACCGGACCCCGGTCCTGCACGAAGGAGTCGCTCATGTCCGCACCCGGCCGCCCAGGATCCGCTCTCGTCATCGGCGAGGCCCTGGTTGATGTCGTCATCCACCCCGGGCAGGAGCCCGTGGACATCCCCGGCGGCTCGCCTGCCAACGTGGCCCTGGGGCTGGCGCGCCTGGGCCGCGACGCCGAGCTGCACTGCTGGATCGGCACCGACGAGCGTGGTCAGGCGGTGCGCTCCCACCTGGAGGCCTCCGGGGTTCGTCTGGCCCCGGGTGCCGACGGTGCGACGCGCACCTCCACGGCGCAGGCCACCATCGGGGAGGACCGCGCCGCCACCTACGTCTTCGACCTGGACTGGAACCCGCCACGCCCGGCCCTGGCCGACGGGCAGGCGCCGCTGCTGGTGCACACCGGCTCGATCGCCGCGATCCTGGCGCCCGGCGCCACCACTGTGGAGCAGGTGCTGCGCGAGACCCGCGCCACCTCCACCATTGCCTACGACCCCAATGCCCGGCCTCAGCTCATGGGTGAGCCCGAGGACGCCCGTGAGGTCGTCGAGCGCCTGGTGGGCCTGTCGGACCTGGTCAAGTGCTCCGATGAGGACATCGCCTGGCTCTACGGCCAGGACGCGGACCTGGAGATGGTGCTGCGCTCCTGGCTGGAGAAGGGCGCGGCCGTCGTGGTCGTCACGCGCGGCAAGCAGGGCGCCCTGGCCCTGTCCGCCTCGGGGGTGCGCCTGGAGGTGCCCGCCGACCCGAACGTCGTGGTGGCGGACACGGTGGGCGCCGGCGACTCCTTCATGGGCGGCCTGGAGGACGCCCTGTGGAGCGAGGACCTCGTGGGCGCGGACCGGCGCGAGGCGCTGCGCGCGGTGGACGCCGCGACCCTGGAACGGATCGTGCGCCACGCCGCGGCCATCGCCGACATCACGGTCTCGCGGGCCGGAGCCAACCCTCCCACTCGCGACGAGCTTCCCTGAGGAGCCCGGCGCGACGAGGTCGTGGGTTAACCCGCACGTTCGTACCCTCTACCCCTCGAACGCGCCCCTTAAGGTACGAACGCGCGGGTAAGGGGCCGCGACAACGACGCCGCCAGCGCCGGGCCGGCCACCGTCCGCGCGGGCTCAGTGCAGGAGCGCAGCGGCCAGCAGGACCACGGGCACGAATCCGGCCGTCGTCAGCAGGACGGCGTCACGGGCCAGGTCCTTGGCCGCTCCGTAGCGGGAGGCGTACATGAAGACGTTCTGCGCCGTGGGCAGGGCGGCGGTGACGACCGGGGCGAGCAGCTGGCCTCCGCTGAGTCCCGCCGCCAGTCCGACGACGACGGCCAGCCCCGGCATGACGGCGAGCTTCCAGCCCACCGCCAGCCACAGGCCGCTGCGCCGACCCGCGCCGCGCTGGGACGTCGACCTCACCCCGTGTGCCGGCTCTTCCTCCACCCGGGGAAGTCGGCCTCCCGCGGTGTCGACCGCGTGCGCCTCCGATCCGGCCTCCGCCACCGGTGGCTCCTGACCCTGACGGTCCTTCCCCTGGCGGGCTGACTGGGCCGGCGAGTCCTGCGGGGACGGGGACGCCTCCTCCGGCGTGGGATTCCGCAGGGGCCGGGGCGCCCCGGCCAGGCTCATTCCCAGGGCCAGCATCATGAGCGGCACGGCGACGCGCCCGAGCATCTCCAGGCCTTGGGCCGGATAGCCGCCGCCCCACTCCTTGAGGTCCACCCCTCCCAGGTTCGCCGCGGTCCCGGCCACGACTCCCCACAGCAGCGGGTTGCGCAGCGGGACGGTCAGGGTCGCCAGGCGGGACGGGTTGCCGCGGCGGGTGACCGCGTCGAGCACTGTGAAGGTGGCCGGGGTGAGCACGAGGAGCTGGAGCAGGAGGATCGGGGCGATGGTGGCCGCGTCCCCCAGGACGAGGACGGCCACCGGGATCCCCAGGTTCGCGGCGTTGACGTAGCCGGAGGCGAGCGCGCCGATGGTGGCCTCGGCGGTGGGACGGCGCAGCACGAGGCGGTGGAGGCACCAGGCCGAGACGATGGCCGCGAGCTCGGCGGCCACGGCCACGGCGGTGGACCGGGAGAGAACCGCCGTCAGGTCGGCGCGGCTCAGCGTGGTCACGAGCAGGGCCGGGGTGGCAGCGAAGAAGCAGACGCGGGTGAGAACCCCATCGGCGTCAGCCCGCACGGCGCGGGTGCGCACCAGCAGCCAGCCGACGGCGATGACCGCGCCGAAGACGGCCAGTCCCGCCACCACATCGGCCATCACCGCCCCCTCTCATCGACCGGACGGGTCGCAGGCCCGGTCTCGCGTTCGTAGGGTAGTCCGCGCGGTCGTACCCTCTACCCCTCGAACGCGACACCTAAGGTACGACCTCGCGGGCAGGGCTGCGGCAGGGGCCCGACAACGACGAAGCCGGCAGTACGACCGCGCGGGTGCTGGGCCCTGGCGGCGCCCCTCAGCCGACGGGCTCGAGGTCCACCCAGGTGCCGACGTGGTCGGAGATGATGAAGGAGGTCGTGCCCCAGTCCACGGCGCGCAGCAGCGGACTCCCATCCGCCGCGGCCGCCTCATCGGTCAGCGGCAGGCCGTCGGGGCCGGTGGGCCACAGGTCGGTCAGCACGTGGTCGATGCGCCGCTTGGGGCCGGCTGCCGGGAAGGTGAGCCCCTCCCCCACGGTCCGCCCGAGCCCCAGGACGTCGACCTGCTCGGCGGAGAGGTTGTAGTCGCCCACGAGCAGGTGCGGCCCGGGCAGCCCGGCGAGCGCCCCCCAGGCGGCGGCGAGCTGGCGCGCCGCCATCGACTCGCGGGTCGCCAGGTGGGTGGAGGCGACCGACAGCTGGCGGATCGGCCCACCGACACCTTCGGGCACCTCGAGGGTGGCGGCCACCATGACGCGCTGGGAGGCGGTGGACACGTGGTAGGAGCGCGGGTCCCAGGCCCGCTCGCCGCGCTTCTCCACGCTGGAGGCCCCGCGCCCCAGGCGCTTGACGTGCCAGCCGGAGACCGGGAAGCGGGACAGCAGGGCATTGCCGTAGCCGATCGGCCCGGCCCCGACGGCGGCGCGCAGCAGCCCCAGGACGTCATCGGTCGGCGAGCTCAGCGCGGTGCGCAGGGGCCGACGGCGCAGCCCCACCACCGGCCCGGCGTAGCTGGCGGAGAAGCGACAGGTCGGCATGCCCAGCTCCTCGGCGAGGAAGGCCGCCTGGTGGAGGCGCCCGGAGCGGGCCTGCCCCAGGTCCACCTCCTGGAGGGCGATGATGTCGGGGGCCAGCTCGGCGATCTGCTCGGCCGTGGCCCGCATGACGGCGCGGGCGGTGGCGGGGTCGGAGATGTCGGCGCCGGCCAGCGAGCCGGTGAAGGCGCTGCCGTCACCGGCCCCGGCGCCGGGCAGGCCGTGCTGGAGGTTGAGGCTCAGGACCCGGATCATGCTTGCTCCTCCTCGAAGGTCAGGCTCACGGAGTTCATACAGTAGCGCTGGCCGGTGGGGGTCTGGGGGGCGTCGTCGAAGACGTGTCCCAGGTGGCTGGCACAGGTGGCGCAGCGGACCTCGGTGCGCACCATGCCGTGGGAGGTGTCGGTGCTCAGGGTGACCGCCTCGGAGTCGGAGGGGTCGTAGAAGGAGGGCCAGCCGCAGTGGGAGTCGAACTTGGTGGTGGAGCGGAACAGCTCGGCTCCGCAGCCGCGGCAGCGGTAGACGCCCTCGCGGTGCTCGTCGAGCAGGGCTCCGGTGAAGGGGCGCTCGGTGCCGGCCTCGCGCAGCACGTGGTACTCCATGGGGCTCAGGGCGGCGCGCCACTGGGCGTCGGTGCGCGCGGCGGCCTCCAGGTCGAGGATCGGGCCGTCGACGGCCGGGCCGGAGGGCGCAGAGGCGGGCGTCACGGAGGGGTCGCTGCTGGCGTTGGTACTCATGGGCTCATCGTCACCCGCCCGACGACGCCGGGCGACCTGCGTTCACGCAGCGAAAACTCACCCATCCGCCGGGGCGTCGGCCACGTAGCGGCTCGGCTCACCTGGGCCCCAGGCCCCCGCGCCGAGCCCGGTGCAGCAGGGAGCGCCCCATGGCCCGCCCCAGGGTGACGGCCCGCCGAGCCCCCAGCCCGTGGGCGGCACTCTCCCCCTCGGCCTCCGTGGTCGCGGCGGCATCGCCTCCGTTGTCTGGAGCGGCCGTGGTGGCGCCGGCAGGGCCGGCCTTCTGCTTGGCAACGATCCCCTCGGCAGCGCGGGCCACCTCCTCGGGGCCGAGGTCCTGGGTGACCTCGACCTGCTCGACCTCCACTCGCGTGCGCGGCAGGGCATAGGGGGCCTCCCGCTGGAGCCAGGAGACCAGCTCCTCGCGCACGTAGGACTTGAGGGCGCCGACGTCGCCGGGGTCGTCCCCGGTCAGGACGATGCGCACGGTGACGTGGCCGCCGACGGCGTCGAAGACCTCCAGGGAGGCCTGGCGCCCGTCCCACACCGGTGAGGCGGCCACGAGGCGGGCCAGCTCGGCACGCAGCGAGGCGATGGGCACGCGCCAGTCCAGGTCGAGGGTGAAGGAGCCGGTGGCCTGGGAGCCTCCGCGCGTCCAGTTGGCGAAGGGGTTCTCGGTGAAGTGGGTCGAGGGCAGGATGAGGCGCCGGTCGTCCCAGGTGCGCATCACCACGTAGGTCAGGGTGATCTCCTCGATGGTGCCCTGCTCATCGTCGACGACGACGATGTCGTCCACACGAATGGCGTCGGTGGTGGCCAGCTGGAGGCCGGCGAACACGTTGCCGAGCATGGAGCGGGCGGCCATACCGGCGATGACGGAGGCCAGACCGGCGGAGGCGAGCAGCGAGCCCATGGCGAACTGGACGCTGGGGAAGGTCATGATGGCGCTGACGAGCCCGGCGATGACGATGATGACCTGGGCGACGCGCCGCAGGATCTGGCTCTGGGTGGTCACCCGGTTGGCGCGCCCCTGGTCCCCGCCGGCCTGCGCCCCCTTGACGACGGTGGACTCGATGGCCTTGGCGAAGGCCACGACGAGCCAGGTCACTGAGACGATGAGGGCGATGGTGACCCCACGTTCGATGACCACCATCGTCGTGGAGTCGGTCTTGGTGTGCCGCAGCCCGGTCAGGGCGAGCTGGGAGCCCAGGAAGACCCCGGTCATGGCGCCGACGGCGACGATCGACCGGCGTCCGAAGTCCACGATCTCGTGGTACAGGAGGCGCCGCCTGCCCATGAACGTCAGGATCGCCACCACCACGAAGGCGACGACCAGGCCGATGACGACTCCCACGCCGGCCTGCCAGGCGATGGTGACCAGGTCGTTGGTCGTCTTGGTCACCGCTTTGACGGTCTCGTCGACGTTGACCTCGGGGACACCCGTGGGAGTGGGCGTGGTCGAGGCACTCGCGCCGGGATCTGCGCTGGGGGTCGCGGGAGGGGTGGTGGCTGCGACGAGCATGAAGCCACCTTAAGCAGCCCGGCTGTGCCTGGGCTGTGACCTATGGCCGCCAGCGGAAGCACCCCCCTCCAACACCCGCTTGACGTACTACGTGTGCCGTAGTACGTTAGATGCACACAAGGACCTCAGGGCCCCGCCATCACGAACCAAGGAAGGAGGGTTCACATGATTAGCGCAGACGCCATTCGCGGCTACATCGACCTCATCGTCCTGTCCCTGCTCAAGCGACAGCCGTCCTACGCCTACGATCTGGCCAAGACCATCACCGAGGTCTCCGACGGCGAGTACACCATCAAGCAGACCACGCTCTACACGGCCCTCAAGCGCCTGGAGTCCACCGGCCTGGCGGCCTCCTACTCGGGAGTGTCCGACTCCGGCAAGTCCCGCACCTACTACCGCCTCACCTCCGAAGGCACCACCCACCTGACCGCCAAGGTCGCCGAGTGGGAGGACACCAAGACCCTCGTCGACCGCTTCGCGAAAGGATCCCACTGATGGACACCATCGAGACCTTCCTCGACAACATGTTCGCCCCCTACCCCGCCACACCTCGCCTGATCGAGGCCCGCTCCGAGCTGCGCGCCATGATGGAGGACGCCTACAACGACGCCATCGCCCAGGGCAAGACCCACAATGAGGCGGTCGGGCAGGTCATCACTGACTTCGGCAACCTTCACGAGCTGGCCCCGGTCCTGGGCATCGCTCAGGACATCCAGCCCGGCGGCGCTCCGCAGGTGGCCCCCGCCGGTACCCCGACGACATTCGCCCCCGATCGTCCCACCACCCCCGCCCCTGTCGGCCAGCCGTCCTCCTGGCAGGGCGAGCAGGACGATGACGACCCCTTCACCACCCTCGTGGCCGGGATCTACTGGCCGGCCACGGTGGTCATCTACCTGCTGTGGAGCTTCCTGTTCAGCGCCTGGGACATCTCCTGGATCATCTGGCCGGTGGCCGCCGTCGCCTTCGCCATCTTCGCCACCGTGCGCCGCTACCAGCGCGATCGCCGGTGAACCCATCCCGGGGTCCGGGGCTCACCCGGGCACGAGCGAAGACCCGGAACCTTGTGGGTTCCGGGCCTTTCGCGGTGGCCCAGACCGCCCCCTGATCCGGGGCCTGGTCGGGGCCGAGGCGATCACTCCTCGGCGAGGGTGGACAGGTCGCCCTCATCCTGACCCAGCGCCCGGGCCCGCAGCACCCGGCGCAGGATCTTGCCCGAGCGGGTCTTGGGCAGCGACTCGAGGAAGACGAAGGACTCCGGCTTGGCGATCGGCGACAGGGTCGCCGCCACGTGCTGGCGCAGCTCCGCCTCGAGCTCACGCGAGGGCTCGACCCCGGTGGCCAGGACGACGGCGACGTGGACGGAGTGCCCCTTGACCTCGTGGGGCAGGCCGACGGCGGCAGCCTCGCTCACCGCGGAGTGGGAGACGAGCGCCGACTCGACCTCGGCCGTGCCCAGGCGGTGGCCGGAGACCTTGATGACGTCGTCGGTGCGCCCGATGATCCAGAACCAGCCGTCGGCGTCGCGCTTGGCCGAGTCCCCGGTCAGGTACAGGCCCGGGTACTTGCTCCAATAGGTGTCCACGTAGCGCTGCGGGTCACGGAAGAGGGTGCGCATCATCGAGGGCCAGGGCCGTTTGAGGACGAGGTTCCCCTCGACGCCGTCGGGGACCTCCCGTCCCTCCTCGTCGACGACGGCCGCCTCCTGGCCGAAGACCGGCCGGCCCGCCGCGCCGGGCTTCTGGGGCATGGAGGGCACCGTCGTGATCTGGAACATGCCGGTCTCGGTCTGCCACCAGGTGTCGATGATCGGGCAGCGGTCGGCGCCCACGACGTGGTGGAACCAGCGCCACGCCTCGGGGTTGAGGGGCTCACCGACGCTGCCCAGCAGCCGCAGGCTGGACAGGTCGTGGCGCCGCACCCAGGCCTCGCCGAAGCGCATGAGTGTGCGGATGGCCGTGGGCGCGGTGTAGAAGGCGTTGATGCCGTAGCGCTCGATGAGGTGCCACCAGCGGTCCGGGTAGGGGTAGGTCGGGTTTCCCTCATACATGAAGACGGTGGCACCGTTGAGCAGGGGGCCGTAGACGAGGTAGCTGTGGCCGGTGATCCAGCCCGGGTCCGAGGTGCACCACCAGCGGTCGGCATCATGGACGTCGAAGCAGTCGTGGAGGGTGACATAGGTGCCCACCTGGTAGCCGCCGTGGGAGTGCAGGATGGCCTTGGGCTTGCCGGTGGACCCGGAGGTGTAGAGGATGAACAGGGGATCCTCGGCATCGACCTGCACGGTCTCGCAGCGGCCCTGGGCGATCGGGAGCTTGCACAGCTCGTGGTACCAGTGGTCGCGGATGGGGTCCATGACCGCCTCGGTGCCGGTGTTGCGCACGACGATGACGTTCTGGACGGTGGGCGAGAAGCGCACCGCGTCGTCGACGATCTCCTTCATGGGGAAGACCTCGCCATTGATCCACGAGCCGTCGGCGGTGATGACGACCTTGGACTCCGAGTCATCGATGCGCGCGCTCAGGGCGTCGGAGGAGTAGCCGGCGAAGACCACCGAGTGGACGGCCCCGAGCTTGGCGCAGGCGAGCATGGCGAAGAAGACCTCGGGGATGCGGGGCAGGTAGATCGTCACGACGTCGCCCTTGTGCACCCCCATGGCCTTGAGGACGTTGGCCATCCTCTCCACCTCCCGGCCCAGGTCGAAGTAGGAGAAGGTACGCACCTGCTCGACGTCCTCACCCACCCAGATGAGGGCGAGCTTGTTGCGGTGGGAGTTGGTCAGGTGCCGGTCGACGGCGTTGGAGACGATGTTCGTCCGAGCACCGACGAACCAGCGGTAGAAAGGTGCCCCGGACTCGTCGAGCACCGCGTCCCAGCGCCTGGACCACTCCAGCTCGCCGGCGCGCTCGGCCCAGTAGCCCTCCAGATCCGCGGCGGCCCGCTCCTCCAGGGCGCGCCAGTCGCCGACCCAGGCGTTCGCGACGACCTCGGGGTCAGGATGGAAAGTCTCCTCCGGGTCCCCCATCGGCTCGCCCGGGGGCTGGGTCACGGTCTTTGAGATCATGGCGTCCTCCTTGCGCAGTATGAATGTGGCGCCGTCACACGGCGCGGGTCGTGTGGTGGCGTGCGGGCCAGGTGGAGTACGGAGCTCTCAGCGCTCACGAACGTGGCGTCGCACACACATAAGGTCACCATCATCTATCATGAAGGCCGTCTTGGCTACCGACATGGTGAAGAGATCCCGCAGGCGACACTCAGAAGGGGCCCGGCGCGCCCGGTCCCGAGCGGAGGCCCGTCCAGCAATGAGCGAAGGCCCGGAACCTTGTGGGTTCCGGGCCTTTCGCAGTGGCTCCGACCGGCGTCGATCCGGTGACCTTTCGATTTTCAGTCGAACGCTCTACCAACTGAGCTACAGAGCCTCGGGATGGAATCGGCCCGACCATTTCTGATCGGACCGACCGTTCCGCGACCTCGACGGGACTTGAACCCGCGACCTCCGCCGTGACAGGGCGGCGCGCTAACCAACTGCGCCACGAGGCCAGTGTGAATTCACTGTGTTATTCACTTGTGCGAATCCGTACCCCCAACGGGATTCGAACCCGTGCTACCGCCGTGAAAGGGCGGGGTCCTAGGCCGCTAGACGATGGGGGCCAGGGGCCTTCGACGTCGTCGCGCCTCGAACCGGGATGAACACTAAGGGGACAGTCTTCCGCAGCGCAAATCCCAGGAGCGTGACCCTCCTCACCGCTCGGTTTTCGGCGGAATTCCGGCCCGCGAGGACTGCCGGGCCGGAGCCGGGCGGTCTGGCAGGCTGTGCCCGTGAGCCACGAGCAGCAGCAGGAGCCTGACCGCCCCCGGGAGCCGCAGCCGGTCAGGATGTCGCAGCAGGACTTCGAGGACGTCGTCGGCGACGCCCTCGACCGGATCCCGGAGGACCTGGCCGAGGTGATGGATAACGTCGTCATCCTCGTTCAGGACGAGCCCGATCCGGAGATGCTCACCGAGGAGGACTACGACGATTCCGGCATGCCCACGCTCCTGGGGCTGTACGACGGCGTCCCCCTGACCGAGCGCGACGAGGGCTGGTCCATGGTGCTGCCCGACCGCATCCTCATCTTCCGCGGCCCCTTGGAGCGCTGGTGCACGAGTCGCGAGGAGCTGGAGGAGGAGATCACCGTGACCGTCATTCACGAGGTGGCCCACCACTTCGGCATCCCCGACGAGCGCCTCCACGAGCTGGGCTGGGAGTAGCGCCGCGAGCAGTGCGTGAACAGACCGTCAGGGTCATGACCTCGCGAGCACCCAGGGACCTGTCTTAGTGTGGCCGACATGAACGACCGTCATCGGCCTGCAGCTCCGGATGCCGGGGAGACTCCCGCCCCCGCCGACCCGAGCACGTCCCCGCAGCACCACATGAGTCGACGACCAGTGCTCCTGGCGGCCCTGGTGGGCGCCGGGTCCCTGGCGAGATGCTCCCTCATCCCCGGCTCCTCGTCGGCCGGCTCCTCCCCCAGTGCGAAGCCCCAGGCCCCGAAGCCGGCGGCGTCGAGCGCCGCCCCCTCGCCCACCGCGGCCGCGAGCCCGGCTCCGTCGGCCACGGCGACGGCCACCGACGGAGCGCTGGCGGGTTGGAGCCTGGAGGAGAAGGTCGGCCAGCTCATGATGGTCGGGGTGGACGCCCAGGCCCCCAAGCAGTCCTCCAACGAGGCCGTTGACACCCACCATGTCGGCAACATCTTCATCGCCGGGCGCACCACGGCGGGCAGCCAGGCGACCCAGAAGGTCATCAGCTCCTTCACCTCCAAGGTCGGCCCGGGCACGACCCACGCCACCCCGATGCTCGTGGCCACCGACCAGGAGGGCGGCGAGGTCCAGGTCCTGGCCGGATCGGGCTTCTCCGACATCCCCTCGGCGCTGGACCAGTCGGCTCAGCCGCGCGACCAGCTGGTGGCCTCGGCGCGCACCTGGGGCAAGGAGCTGGCCGACGTCGGCGTCAACATGAACCTGGCCCCGGTCGCCGACCTGGTCGACATTGCCCGGCCGGCCTCCAACGAGCCCATCGGCCGCTGGGGGCGGGAGTACGGGCACGACGCCGCCACGGTCTCCTCCCAGGCCGGCGCCTTCGCCGAGGGGATGCAGGCATCGAAGGTCATCCCCACTTACAAGCACTTCCCGGGCCTGGGGCGGGTGAAGGACAACACGGACACCTCTGCGGGCGTCGTCGACTCCACCACGACCCGCAGCGCCGACACCGCCGTCAGTGTCGTCTTCGGCGCCGCCATCGCCGCCGGGGCGCCGGTCATCATGGTCTCCTCGGCCACGTACTCCCTCATCGACCCCTCAGCGCCGGCGGTCTTCTCCTCGACGATCGTCACCGACATGCTGCGCAGGGAGATGGGCTTCTCCGGAGTGGTCATCACCGACGACGTCTCCGCCGCCGTCCAGGTCCAGGACGTGAGCGCGGGCGATCGGGCCGTGCGGGCGATCCGGGCCGGCTGCGACCTCGTGCTGGCCTCGGCGGACCCGACGGTGGCCGCGGACATGGTCAAGGCCCTGATCTCCACTGCCCGGTCCGATCCGGCCTTCGCGGCGCGGGTGGACGAGTCGGCCACGCGGGTGCTGAACCTGAAGAAGAGCCTGCAGTCCTGACGCGCGCCGAGATGCGCATCGGCCCGCCTTGAGCCACTGGCTCGGGGCGGGCCGATCACGTTGTCGGGCGAGCCGGCTCAGGTCTCAGCGAAGCTTGGTGGTGCCCTGCGATGTTCCGTTGGACTCGATGCGCTTGGCCAGGCAGTGGTCGGAGTCGTAGCCCTGGGCGTCGCACCAGGCGTTGGCCTGGTCGCCGTCGGAGTAGGTATCACCCTGCAGGGTCACCCACCAGCCGCCGGTGTCGTAGACCGGCCACTGGCTGGTGTCGATGATGACGGCCTTCGGGTTGGCCTGCTGAGTCCTGAGGTACTCGGCGAGGATCGCGCGCTTGGTCCAGGTCTGCCCGTCGGCCACGAGCCCCACCTGCTTGGAGGACAGCTGCGGGGTCCACTTGCCCCGCAAGCTGTTCATGACGATGGGGTAGTCGTGCTTGATCTGCCACTGGATGGCGTCTCCTGCGGCCTGCTCGTCCTGCGCCTCCTGGTTGGCGTTGGAGCTCGCGGAGGAGGCGATGGTCATCGCAGAGTTCGTCGAGCTCTTCGCGGTGGCGGTCGATGAGCTGCCGCGGTCGAAGGAGGGCCGGACCGTCAGGCCCTTGAGGTCGAGGTCCTTGGCGGTGCGGAAGTAGTGCTGCTCGCCGAAGCGCAGCGTCACCGCCCGTCCGCCGTTGGGGATGATGAGCGGGTCGCTGGAGAGGTCAAAGGTTCCCGAGGCCACGAGGTGGTCGACGTCGGCGCCGCCGGTGGGGCTGGTGGAGCTGTAGACAAGGACCTGGCTGGACGATCCGGCCAGGAAGTCGCCCTCGGCGCAGGAGGTCGCCATGTTGCCGTGGACCTTGAGCTCGCCCTGGCCGTCCTCCACCGAGGTGATCGTGAAGGTCGGCATGCTGGAGCAGGCCTTGACCGCGCCCGAGGGCAGGGCCGCCGCGGTTGACGTGGCCGCGGCATCGGCCTGACCGTTCTGCTTGCCGTCCTCGCCCCCGTCGCTGTCGGCCTTGTCCTGGGAGGTGTCCTCACTCTTACCCTTGTTGGCGAAGTGGCTGCCGGCCCACAGGCCGCCTCCGCCGACGATGACGAGCAGGAGGACCACGATGATCGCGACCAGGCGACCGCTGCTGGACTTCGACGGCTGCTTCTGCTGGGGAGGCGGCATCTGAGCCAACATCTGGGGGCCGAACATGTCCAGTTCCACGGCCGGCTGAGCGGCGGAGAAGCCCGACGGCGCCCCACTGGGGGTCTCGGCCCAGGCGGCGATGTCCTCGGCCGACGGCGGCGGGGGCACGGGGAAGGCCACCGACTCGGCCGAGCCCGCGGCGGGAGCGGCCGAGCCCGCTGTCCAGCCGGAGGTCACGGCCGCGGACTGGGCTGACGCCGTGACGTCAGTCGTGTCAGCTGAGTCGACCTCGTGCCACTGCGATGCGGGGGCGAGGACGGTCGTGTCGTTGTTGTCGGAGTCCGCAGCCTCGTCGGTTGCGGTCTCCGCCTCCGCATCGGGATCGACGGCGGCCTCAGCCGCGTCGGAGTCCTCGGCAGGTTCCTCTGTCTCCGGCTCAACACCGGCTTCGCCAGAGCCGGCATCGACAGCGGCGTCCTCCGCATCGAGCTCAGTGGCAGCCGTAGCCGCATCGCGCTCATCGGCAGACTCGTCGACGACGGTGTCCTCGGCTGCCTGCTCCTCAGAGGCCTCGTCCTCAGGCTGGTCGGTCCCCGATTCCCGAACCTCATCGACATCCGCGGCCACCTCGTCGGCAACCTCTGGCTCTGCATCGGGCTCGGCGGCAGTCTCAGCCGTGTTGGAGTTCTCGGCGGGCTCGTCTGTGTCCTGCTCGTCGCCGACCTCGCCAGAGTCGTCGGCATCTGTGGTCTCCTCCGCGGAGTCCTCCGCATCGGGCTCGGTGGCAGCCTCAGCCGCGCCGGAGTCCTCGGCAGGTTCGTCAGTTCCCGGTTCCTCGGCCTCATCGGCAGGCTCCGCGCTGCGCTCATCGGCAGACTCGTCAACGGCGGCATCCTTGACGTGCGGGTCCTCCGAAGCCTGGCTCTCAGCCTCGGCATCCTCAGCGCCCTCGGAGTCCTCGGCAGGCTCGTCCGTCTTCTGGTCGTCACCAGCCTCGCCAGGGTCCTCGGCATCCACGGTCTCCTCGGCGGCGTCCTCCGCATCGGGCTCGATGGCAGCCTCAGCCGCAGACTCCGTGACCTGGGCGTCCTCAACCGCATCAGGACTCTCGACGGGTTCTTCTGCGTCCTGGTTGTCACCAGCCTCGCCAAAGTCGGCGCCAGCGACACCTTCGACCTCATCGCCGTCAACCGGCCCGGGCTCATCGGCCGCCTCGTCCTCGTCCACCGGCGTGCCGCCGTCTCCGGCCGACTCCGCCGACTCGGTCGGCTCCGTCTGCGCCGGGTCCCCCTGACTGAAAGCAGGGTCCACAGTGGGCTCGCCGGCCGCACTATCAGCCGCAGCCCCTGCGTCACCCACGCCACCAGCAGCACTGGCGGCCGCGTCGTCGGTCAAGTAGCCGCGCGCCCGAAGATTGGCGAGGACCTCGACGTTCCCGGTACTGGCCAGCCAGCCGAGCAGGTCGGGATAGGCGGCCGGGTTGGTCGACAGCGGCGCCCACAGGTCGGGCCGGCTCTGTGCGATGGCGGCCTGCAGGGCCTGGTCCGGAGTCTGAGCGGCAACCGTCGCATCGGCCTGATGCGCCGCCATCATGAGCTGAACCGGATCCATGCAGAGCCTTTCCGGGAGAACGTATGGGTGACCTCGACTGATCGGGCGCGCAGCCAACCCATCCCGGGTCCTTCACCAGGCTCCGATCATCCCCGATGGTAATCACGAATCGTCGGAAAAGTTAGAAAACGGACTCCACCTCGACGAACGCCCGCATCCTCCAAGCGCCCCGTCCGCCCCTCGTCTCAGGGACCTCCCCGACCCCGGCTCAGGGTCGAGCCTCCACGCGCTCAGGGGACCTGTCCTCCGCCAGGAGGATTCACCCGCCCCATGCCACTGCCAGACTGAACCTATGAGTAGTTCCACCCCCGTCGCCGCATCCTCCGTCCTCACACCTCACCATCCGGTGGATGACCCCGTGGTCTCCGCACGCAACCTCACCAAGGTCTACGGCCGTGGATCGGGCGCCGTCACAGCGCTCGACTCCGTCAACGTCGACATCGCCCGTGCCCGCTTCACCGCCATCATGGGGCCGTCCGGCTCCGGCAAGTCCACACTCATGCACTGCCTGGCCGGCCTGGACTCGATCACCTCCGGGGAGATCATGCTCGACGGCGACATGGTCTCCTCCATGAATCAGCGTCGCCTCACCCGCCTGCGCCGCGAGCGCATCGGCTTCATCTTCCAGTCCTTCAACCTGGTCCCCACCCTCACGGCGGCAGAGAACATCACCCTGCCCCTGGATATCGCCCGCAAGAAGGTCAACCCGCAGCGTTTCGACCAGGTGATCGACGCCGTCGGCCTCAGGGAGCGCCTGTCCCACCGGCCCGCCGAGCTCTCCGGCGGCCAGGTTCAGCGCGTGGCCTGCGCCCGGGCGCTCGTGGGTGAGCCGGCGGTCGTCTTCGCCGACGAGCCCACCGGTAACCTGGACTCCCACTCCACCGACCAGGTCCTGGAGATCCTGCGCCGCAGCGTCGACGACCTGGGGCAGTCGGTGGTCATGGTGACCCACGAGCCGGAGGCGGCCGCCTGGGCCGACACCGTCATCTTCCTGCGCGACGGGCACGTCGTCGCCCAGCTGGACGACCCCGACCGCGACCGGGTCCTGGACGCCCTGCGCGAGCTGAGCGAGACCGAGCCCACCCCCGCAGCCGCCCCGCAGTCCGGCTCGGCCGTCGAGGGGGCCTGAGCCATGAGACGAGTCGCCTGGCGCTCTGTGCGCGCCCACGCCAAACAATTCTTCCTGACCACCTTCGCCGTCATGCTCGGGGTGGCGTTCCTGTCGGGCACGCTCGCCCTGCGTGCCTCCATGTCGGAGACCTTCTCCAAGCTGGTCTCCTCCACCGCCACCTCGGACCTGTATGTCCAGGGCCCCAAGATCGCCGGCAGCGGCTCCTCCAACTCGACGCAGACCAAGCCCATCGACAGCTCCCTGACTGAGCAGATCAAGCAGATCGACGGCGTCGAGGCCGCCAACCCCGGCGTCCAGATGACTGGGGTCCTCGTGGGCTCTAACGACGCCCCGGTGACCACCACCGGCGCCCCCACGCTCTTCATACCGCTGTACGACAACGAGGAGGGCCTGACCTGGGCCCAGGGCCACAAGCCTCAAGGGGCCGGTGAGATCACCCTGGAGTCCGGGGCCCTGAAGAACTCCGGTCTCAAGGTCGGGGACAAGACGCACATCGTGGTGCAGGGCTCACCCACCGAGGTCACCGTGGTCGGCGAGTTCCACTACGAGTCCTCCATGGCCAGCGCGACGGTCGTGGGCGTGGACCCGAACTGGCTCATGCCCATCGCCGCCCCGGACGGGAAGGTGACGACCATCGCCGTTGACGTCGCTCAGGGCTCCTCAGTGGACACCGTCAAGTCCGAGATCACCAAGATCCTTCCCGACGGCGCCCAGGTCCAGACCCGCGCCGAGGTCATCAAGGAGCAGAACAAGGCCATTGAGGAGCAGCTGGGCTTCGTTCAGGTCTTCCTGCTGGTCTTCGTCGTCGTCGCAATGTTCGTGGGCTCCTTCATCATCATGAACTCCTTCGCGATGAGCGTGCGTCAGCGGGTCAAGGAGTTCGCCCTGCTGCGGGCGGTCGGGGCCTCGCCGGCCTCCGTGTTCGGCGTGGTGTTCCTGCAGGCGGTCGTCATCGGCGTCGTCGGCTCCGCCCTGGGCGTGGCCGCGGGTGCGGGGCTGCTGGCCGGACTGTCCGCGCTGCTCGACGCCGCCGGCATGCCGCTGCTGGAGGGCACAGGCCTGAGCGGGACGATCATCGCGATCTCGCTGGCGGTGGGGCTGGCCGTCACCGTCGTCGGCGCTCTGCTGCCGGCTCGGGAGGCCGCCCTGACCCACCCGGTCGAGGCCATGCGCGGCGTGTCAGGTTCCCGGGAGAAGTCCCTGGTGCTGCGCACGATCCTGGGCGGGCTGCTGCTGGCGGCCGGAGCGGCCGCGATCGCCGCCGCGTGGATGAACGCGGACCTGACGCAGCGCGGTCTCATCATGGGGCTGGGCGCGGGCGGCACCGTCCTGGGACTGCTCATCGTCTCCCCGACCCTGGCCCGCCCGGTGGTGGCCGTGCTGGGCCTGCCCTTCCGGCTGCTGCGGCCCGCCGGCCGCCTGGCGGTGCGCAACATCGTCCACAACCCGCGCCGCACGGCCAACACCTCCGGCGCCCTCATGGTGGGTATGGCCCTGGTGTGCGCCGGCGCCACGCTGGCCGCCTCCTTCCAGTCCTCGACCTCCGACGAGATCGACAAGTCTCTCAAGGCCGACCTCGTGGTCCAGCCGGCCACCATCGGCAGCCTGGGCACCCGGCTCTCGGCCGACAAGGCCAAGGAGATCGCCGCCATCGACGGGGTCAAGGAGACCTCCTCCTACTCCATCTACGTCGACTCCGTCACCAAGCCCGACGGCAGCCAGACCCCCACCGCCACCGTCATCGTCGTCGATCCCGCCACCTACTCCAAGGCCTACGACGTCTCCGCGAGCGCCGGGTCGATGAAGGATCTGGACGCCACCCACGTGGCCGCGAAGAAGGACGAGGGCCTCAAGCTCGGGGACAAGGTCTCCGTCACCGGCCCCACCGGGTCGGTTGAGGCCACGGTCAGCGCCGTCGTCGACCCGAAGGGAACCGGCGGGAACTACTACATCGCCCCCGAGCTGGCTGCGGCAGTGGGCTCCTGGAACTCCCCGGGCACCACCACGGACCCGACCCACGTCCTGGACTCGCCGCAGGGCATGCTCCTGACCCTCAAGGAGGGCACCGACCTCGACACGGTGCGGGGCAAGGCCCGCGACATCGTGGCTGGCACCTACCAGTACGCGGTGCGCGACGCCAGCGAGATCTCCGACCAGGTCGGTCAGCAGATCAACCGGATGCTCGCCGTCCTCTACGGCCTGCTGGGACTGAGCATCGCCATCGCCATCCTGGGCATCGTCAACACCCTGGTGCTCTCGGTCTCGGAGCGCACCCGGGAGATCGGGCTCATGCGCGCCGTCGGCCTGGGCAAGGCCCAGCTGTCCGGGGAGATCATCACCGAGTCGGTCCTCACCTCCCTGTACGGCACTGTCCTGGGCGGGGCGACCGGGGTGGTCCTGGCCGCCGCTCTCAAGGAGGTCCTGGAGGATCAGGGGCTGACGAGCCTCAGCATCCCCTGGGGCCAGATGGTGGGCATGCTCGTGCTCTCCGTGGTGGTCGGCGTCATCGCGGCCCTGTGGCCGGCGCTGCGCGCCTCCCGGATTCCGGTCCTGGACGCCATCGCCACCGAGTAAGCGGCGTTCGCCGAGTAAGCCGAGCAAGCCCGGCGCCCCGGCCGACCCCCGAGAGGGACGGGCCGGGGCGCCGGTCCGTCTGCGCGGCCCGCACGGAAGCCGCCCGAGCCATCCCCGGCGCGTATTCCCGCGCCCGGTATCTTCCTTGTCACCGCCTCTGCCTCTGCCGCGCCGGCTTCCCCTCCGATAGCCTCGTGCGATCATGCCCGAATCGTCCTCCCGGTCGTTCCCGACCGTCCCGACCGCGCTGTCCGCCCTGACCGCACAGTCAATGACCCCCGACGCCCCGCTGCCCCATCCCCCGTCCTTGGGGGCCGGGGCGCTTCTGCGCTGGCTGCTGCGCCGCGCCGCCGTCCCGGTCACCCTGGCGACCCTGGCGGCCTGCACCTCCAACATCATCCAGGCGATCGTGCCGGCCTTCCTGGGGCAGGCCCTGGACGCCGGCATCGAGAACGGCCTCAACGGCCGCGTCTGGGGCATCGGCGCGCTGCTGCTGGTGCTGTTCGTCGTCTACGCCGTCGGGGACACGATGCTGTCCTACTTCGGGGTGACGGCCTGGATGCGCACCGCCTTCGACGTCGACCGGCTCGTGGGCCGGCAGATCTCCGCCACCGGCAAGGACCTGTCCCGGCAGGTCTCCACCGGCGAGGTCGCCACCATCATCGCCTCCGACGCCGACTACCTGGGCAAGCTCATCGAGTACGTGCCGGCCCTGCTGGGGGCGGCGGCAAGCTTCCTCGTCGTGGCCGTCCTCATGCTGCGCACCTCGGTGAGCCTGGGGCTCATCGTCATCCTGGGCATGCCGCTGGTGGCGGCCATCGTCACCCTGGTCATCCGCCCCCTGCAGAAGCGTCAGGCCGTCCAGCGCGAGGCCCAGTCCGCGGTCACCACGATCACCACGGACACGGTGGCGGGGCTGCGGATCCTGCGGGGCATCGGCGGGGAGGACGTCTTCGCCCGCCGCTACCGGGACGCCTCCCAGGAGCTGCGGCGCCGCGGCGTCGAGGTGGCCTCCTCGCAGGCCACTCTCATGACCCTCCAGGTGCTGCTGCCCGGGCTCTTCGCCGCGATCGTCGTGTGGGTGGCGGCGCGCATGGCCGTGGCCGGCAGCCTCACCCCCGGCGGGCTCATCACCTTCTACGGCTATACCGCCTACCTGTCCTGGCCGCTGTGGGTGTTCACCAGCTCCGTGCAGGACTACACCCGGGCTGTCGTCGGCGCCCGGCGCCTGAGCCGCCTGCTGGAGGTGGCGCCGGCCGCCGGCAGCCTCGTGGAGCGCCTCAGCCTGGACCCGGCCGCCGCCCACCCCGTCAGCGGCGACCTGGTGGACACCGGCAGCGGCCTGCGCCTGGAGGAGGGCCGCATGACGGCCCTCGTGTGCCCCGACCCGCAGGTCTCCGCCGACCTGGCCATGCGCCTGGGGCGCTTCACCGACGCCGGCCCCACCGTGACCCTGGCGGGCCGGCCACTGACCACCATGCCCCTGGAGCAGGTGCGCGCCAGCGTCGTCGTCTCCGGCGCCACCGCCCAGCTCTTCACCGGGACCCTGCGTGAGGCCCTCGACGTGCGCGGCGGCCCCGACCCGCAGCCGGCGGGCCTGGAGGACCTCGTGCGCGCCGAGACCGAGCGCACCACCGGGGCCGACGTCGACCAGCAGGTCCGCCCCCAGGAGCGCGAGGCCCCCGGCGACGACCGACTCATCGAGGCCATCGGGATCGCCGACGCCGGTGACGTCCTGACCTCCCTGAGCGAGGGCCTGGCCGGAATGATTACGGAGAAGGGCCGGTCCCTATCCGGCGGGCAGCGTCAGCGCGTGGCCCTGGCCCGGGCGCTGCTGACCGAGGCGCCCACGCTCGTGCTCATCGAGCCGACCTCCGCCCTGGACTCCCACACCGAGGCCCGGGTGGCCGCCCAGGTGCACCGGGCGCGCGCCGGGCGCACGACCGTCGTCGTCACCGCCTCGCCGCTGGTCCTGGAGGCCTGCGACGAGGTCGTCCTCCTGGACTCCAGCGGGACCGAGCTGCTGCGCTCCACGCACCGCGAGCTCATGGCGATGGCCCGCGACGGCCACGCGCAGGCGGCCGACTACCGCGCCGTCGTCTCACGGGCCATGGGTGAGGATGCGGAGGCGAGCTGCTGATGGCACTTCCCGTCGCGCCCGGGCCCGTCGCCCTGCGCAAGACCTTCCGCATCATGGCCTCCTACCGGGGGCGCTTCGCCGTCGTCCTGGCCCTCCAGATCACGGCGGTCCTGTCCACGCTCGTGGCCCCCCAGCTGCTGGGGCGGCTGGTCGGGCGGGTCTCGGCCGGGCGGGCCGACGCCGGCTACGTGGACCGGATCGTGCTGACCATCATCGCGGTCACGCTCGTGGGGGCGCTCATCAACCGCTTCGCCCAGAAGCACGCCCGCACCCTGGGCGAGTCGGTCTTCGCCGAGCTGCGCGAGCGCATGATGAACCGGGTGGTGCACCTGCCGCTGAGCGCCGTGGAGTCCGCCGGCACCGGCGACCTCGTGGGGCGCACCACCACCGACGTCTCCCGCATCGAGTTCCTGGTGCGGGTGGGGATCCCCCAGATCCTCGTGTGCGTGGTGACGATCGTGTTCACGCTTCTGGCCGCCGCCGTCGCCGACCCCCTCCTGGCGCTCGGGCTGCTCGTTATCGCCCCGCCGGTGTGGGCGATGATGCGCTGGTACCTGCCGATCTCCATCCCCGCCTACCGGGCCGAGTCGGCCGCCCAGGCCCGCCTCAACGGGGCGGTCTCCGAGACGGTCGAGCACGCCGAGACCGTGGACGCCCTGGGTATCGGGGCGCGCCGCGAGCGGGCCATCATGACCTCTATCAAGGAGGCCTGGTCCCTGGAGCGCTACACGGCGGCGCTGCGGGTGCGGCTGTTCATGGTGCTCGACATCGCCTGGCGGGCGCCCGTCGTCGCTGTCCTCCTGTGGGGAGGGTTCCTGGCCGGCCGCGGCTACGCGACCCTGGAGGCGATCACCACGGTCGCCCTGTACTCCATGGAGTTGCGCAAGCCGGTGGGCCAGCTCATGTTCTGGGTCGACCAGGTCCAGATCGCCCAGGCCTCCCTGTCCCGCATCCTGGGGGTGGAGGAGGTCCCCGACGACCGTACCCCCACCGGCCAGGAGCCCCAGGGCACGCGGATCGTGCTCGACGGCGTGCGTTTCTCCTACCGGGAGGGCGTCGAGGTGCTCCACGGGATCGACCTGGAGCTCGTGCCCGGAGAGCGGCTGGCCGTCGTCGGACCCTCGGGGTCGGGCAAGTCCACGCTGGGGCGGATGCTGGCGGGCATCAACCCGCCCACCTCCGGGAGCGTCACCGTGGGCGGGGTGGCGTTGACGGACCTGCCCGAGGACGAGCTGCGCCGCCACGTGGCCCTGGTGACCCAGGAGCACCACGTGTTCGTTGGCACCGTGGCGGACAACGTGCGCTTGGGGCGGCCGGGCGCCTCCGACGACACGATCCGCGAGGCCATTGAGGCCATCGGAGCCGATGCCTGGGTGGACGGGCTGCCCGAGGGGATGGACACGATGGTCGGCTCGGGGCACCTCGAGCTCAGCCCCGCCCAGGCCCAGGAGGTGGCGCTGGCTCGGCTGGTGCTGCTGGACCCGCACACGCTCATCCTGGATGAGGCCACCTCACTGCTGGACCCGCGCGCCGCCCGCACCCTGGAGCGGACCCTGTCCACGGCGCTGGCCGGGCGCACCGTCATCGAGGTGGCCCACCGCCTCTACACGGCCGCCGACGCCGACCGGGTCGCCGTCGTCATGGACGGGCGGATCGTGGAGCTCGGCACCCACGACGAGCTCGTGGCCCTCGGCGGGGAGTACGCGAGCCTCTGGCAGGCCTGGAACCAGGAGTAGCCGAGCGGCGGTGCGGTGGGGAGACCCGTGAGTCGGCCGTGCCGCCGTCGGGCACCCGGCCGGTCCGCGCCGTCGGCACGGTTAGGGACGCGCTGCCGATCAGGGCGACGATGGCGGCCCTTCACAGATCGCCGGTGGCGAAAGCCGGCCCCTATCCCCCAAACCTACAAACCCGCTCGGGCCTGCGTTGTTCCACGAGGGCGCAGGCTGTGAGATTCTTAGGGCGGCGAGTCGTCCCACTGTCGCGATCCCGCCGCCTCGCAGTCAGCTGACTGCGTCCAACGCCGTGCCTCACACAAGAAGGTTCGTTCATGCCCAACAACCAGCCACCTCCCACGCCGTCGCAGGCGACGTCGTCGGCCTCCACCACGCCTCCTCGCAGGGCTGCCGGCAGCGCCCAGCCCACGCTCGGGGAGCTCATCGCCCGCATCTCGGAGAACATCTCCGCGCTGGTGCGCGGCGAGATCGACCTGGCCAAGGCCAAGGGCCAGCGCATGGCCAAGGAGATGGGGCTGGGGGCCGGGCTGCTCGCCGCCGCCGGAGTGCTGGCCCTGTTCATCTTCGGGCTGGTGCTGGGAGCCCTGACGACCGGGCTGTCCCACGTCATGCCGCTGTGGGCAGCCTTCCTCGTGGTGGCGCTGATCCTCACCCTCATCGCCGTGCCGATGGCCCTGATCGGCATCAAGCGGCTCAAGGCCGCCAAGGCCGACACGCCGACGCCGCAGGAGGGGCTGAAGGAGTCCGTCAACGCCGTCAAGGGGGCCGTGACCTCCGGCCTGCAGAGGGGGAACGCCCGGTGAGCACCAACGCCGCACCCACGCCCGTCCCCGCCGCGCCGGCCGCGCAGGCGGCGCCGTCGGCTGACGACGTCCTGTCCGACCTGGCGGCCCGGCGTCTGGCGCTGGCCGCCGACGTCGACGAGCTCGCCGCGCGCCTGGCTCCGAACAACCTGGCCAAGGTCGCCAAGCTCAAGGCCCGTGAGAAGGTCCAGGAGCTGCGCAGCCAGGCCGTCAGCAAGGCCCAGGACACGGCCGGGCAGGTCAAGAACCGCCTGGCCTCCCTGGCCGGCGGCGGCACCGACCCCGAGGGCGGGGTCGACACCTACGACCCCAGCACGCGGACCCTCGCCCAGCGCGTCTCCCGTCTGTTCGACGACGCCCGCGACGGCGACCCCGCCTCCCTGGGGATCGTGACGGTTGCGGGACTCGCCCTGGCGGGCCTGAGCGTGACGGCGACCATCGCCGCGGTCAAGGCCTTCCGCGCGCGGGCGGGTCGGGCATGACCAGCGGGCAGCAGGCCGGCGCCTCCGGCGCTGAGGGTGCCGGTGCCGCCGGGTCCGGGTCGCTGAGCCCCGAGCAGATCGAGGAGCGGCTGCGCGCCCAGCGCGAGGCCCTGGCGGCGAGCGTCGATGAGTTCGCCTCCCGGGTCGACCCGCGCACGCAGGCGAGGGAGGCCGGGGAGCATCTGCGCGAGCAGGCGAGCGCCAAGGCCGAGCATCTGCGTGAGCAGGCCGTGGCCGGGGCCGACCGTTTGCGAGAGCAGGCGGAGGCCGGGGCCGGCAGACTGCGCGAGGGGGCCCGACGCTGGGCCGAGCAGGCCGAGGAGACCTGGGAGCGCGCCAAGCAGGGCGACTCCGAGGCATCCTCCCGACTCGCCAAGGCGGCCGCCGTCGCCGGGGGCGTGGTGACCGCCGGCATCGTCCTGACCCGCCTCGCCCGCCGCTGACACAGAACCACCCGTCGAGGACGCACCATCAGGCTCGCGGACTGCACCTCCAGGGTCAGTCCTCAGCCCCTATGGTGCGTCCTCGTGTCACACCGGTGCCCCGACATTCCTGCACCAGGAGCCAGCCGGCCCGCATCGAAAACTGCGATGTCCGCCGGGGACGTACTTCTCCTCCAGGTCACTGCGTTCAAACCCCAGTGACCTGGAGGAAAACGCAGTCCTCGAACAAGAAGTACGTCCCCGACACCGAGGGTGCGTCCTCGTGTCACACCGGTGCCCCGACATTCCTGCACCAGGAGCCAGCCGGCCCGCATCGAAAACTGCGATGTCCGCCGGGGACGTACTTCTCCTCCAGGTCACTGCGTTCAAACCCCAGTGACCTGGAGGAAAACGCAGTCCTCGATCACCAAGTACGTCCTCGACACCGAGCACAGCCCCACCCCACACACCTCCCCGCCAGCCAAGGGCGCACGCCCGCCGGCTCTGCTCGCTGTAGCCCCAACGCCGGCCCGCAGGTCACAGATCAGTCACTGCCCCGAATTGGTCTCGACCACCTGCGCCGGCGTCCTAAAATCACTTCCGTGACAACGGCGCCCACGACTCCCCGGGATGCGGTGACGGATCCTGCCCCTTCCCTCCCCTCTGCCTCTCTTGATGTCGCACCGGGCTCTGTCGTCCGGGTGCGCGATGAGGACTGGCTGGTCACCCAGGTCTCCACCACGTCTGACGGCATGCTGGTGACGGTGCAGGGCTTGTCCGAGCTGGTTCGGGACACGACGGCGCAGTTCTCCGCTGGTCTTGACCAGATCGTCCCGGTGGATCCGCACCATACCCAAGTCATCGCGGACACCTCCACCCGTCACCGGCTCTCGCGCCTGTGGCTGGAGGCGACGCTGCGCAAGACGGCCCTCCCAGCCACCTCCACCGACCTGGCCGTGGTCAGTGACGTCCTGGCCGACCCGCTGGCCTACCAGCTGACGGCAGTCCGCCAGGCCCTGGACCCGGCAAACCTGCGCCCGCGTATCCTCCTGGCAGACACCGTGGGCCTGGGCAAGACCCTGGAGATCGGCATGATCCTGGCCGAGCTCGTGCGCCGCGGCCGGGGCGACCGCATCCTCATCGTCACGCCCCGTCACGTGCTCGAGCAGATGCAGCACGAGATGTGGTCACGCTTCGCCCTGCCCTTCGTGCGCCTGGACTCGGTAGGCATCCAGCGGGTGCGCCGTTCGGTGCCGGCCTCACGCAACCCCTTCTCGGTGTTCCACCGCGCGATCATCTCCATCGACACACTGAAGTCGGACCGCTACCTCAACCATCTGCGCAAGCAGCGCTGGGACGCGGTCGTCATCGACGAGTCGCACAACGTCACCAACAAAGGCACGCTCAACAACCGGCTCGCGGACATTCTGGCCCGCCAGACCGACGCCCTCATCCTGGCCTCGGCCACACCCCACAATGGTGATCCGAAGTCCTTCGCCGAGCTCATCCGTCTGCTGGAGCCGACGGCGGTGCGCGCGGACGGCTCTCTCGACGAGGAGGCGGTGCGTCGCCTCGTCATCCGCCGTCACCGTCACTCCGACGAGGTGCGCGACGTCGTGGGCGGTCGCTGGAAGGAGCGCCTGACACCGGTCAACAAGCTGGTGGAGCCCTCCCTGGCTGAGGACGCGGTGGCCGGTGAGCTGTCACGCACCTGGCTGCACCGGCCCAAGGGCGCCTCGGCACCGGGCGGCCGCAGGCCCTCCGCCCGCGGCGGCGACTCCCTGTTCGCCTGGACTCTGGCCAAGTCCTTCCTGTCCTCGCCGGCGGCCCTCATCCAGACGATCGACGAGCGCCTGGCCCGACGCCGCAGCCGGGCAGCAGCAGCCGGCTCCACCCCGGAGCCCTCGGAGCAGTCCCAGGCGCTGGCCCGCCTACGCGAGTTGGCCGTGGAGGCCAACACGACGGCCTCGGGCAAGTACCAGGCGCTGCTGGCCAAGCTGCGCCGCATCGGGATCGGCCCCAGGTCGACCGAGCGCGTCGTCGTCTTCGCTGAGCGCATCGCGACGCTGACCTGGCTTGCTGAGCACCTTCGCGAGGACCTGAGCCTGCCCGCCGGCGCGGTGCGCGTCATGCACGGGAGCCTGTCTGACGTGGAGCAGCAGGAGATCGTCGAGCAGTTCCGCCAGGCCCATACGCCGGTGCGCGTCCTGGTGACTGGCGACGTCGCCTCGGAGGGCGTGAACCTGCACGCCCAGTGCCATGAGCTCATCCACTATGACATCCCCTGGTCGCTTATTCGTATCGAGCAGCGCAACGGCCGCATCGACCGCTACGGCCAGTCCGTCTCACCGCAGATCACGACCCTGCTGCTGGACCCGTCGGACCCGGGCTTCTCCGGCGATGTCCGCGTCCTCAAGCGCTTGATGGAGAAGGAGGATCAGGCGCACCGGGCCCTGGGCGACGCCGCCTCCCTCATGGGCCTGTACTCGGGCGAGCGTGAGGAGAATGCGATCCGCGATGCACTGGCGGCCGGGCAGGATATTGACGTCGTCGTCCCCGACGCCGACGACGCACTCAACCTGGATCCCATGGCTGCCCTGTTCGCGAAGCTGACGGGCACGGCCGAGGCCCGGGGCGACGGCGCTGCTGCCCCCACCGGCACCGGGGACTCCCCTGCTGATCCGAGTGCTCCCGGCGACCCGGCTGGTCCGGCCACCGTCACCCAGCCCGCTGCCCCGCTGGCGACGTCGACGCTGTACGAGACTCAGCTGGACTATCTGCGCCAGGCCCTCACCGAGCTTTATGAGCGCCCCGAGGAGCCCGAGCAGCGCCAGACAGGCGGCGGGGGCGTCTCGTGGCGCGAGCACGGCACGCAGCACGTGGTGGAGATGGTGCCCCCGGCGGGGCTGCGCCATCGCCTGTCGGTGCTGCCGCAGTCCTACCTGCGTGAGCGCCGCGTCCAGGAGCACCTCAAGCTGGCGACGACGCAGGCGAAGGGCTCGCGCCTTCTCACCGAGGCCCTGAGTGACTCCTCGGACTCCTCCTGGCCGGAGGCCCACTACCTGGGGCCGCTGCACCCGGTGCTGGACTGGGCCGGTGACCGGGTTCTGGCCAAGCTCGGCCGCTCCTCAGTGTTCGCGGTGCGCGGCGACGTCGACTCACCGACCGTCCTGCTGCTGGGGACGCTGACGAACCAGGCGGGCCGGACGGTGTCGATGGTGTGCGTCAGTACCGCCTTCCCCTACCTGGACCTGGCGGCCGCGCAGTCGGACCTGGCTGCGGGCCGGCCGGTCGATGCGATGCCGATCGGGCAGGTGCATGACTCCCCCACCGCCATGTTTGAGGCAGTGGGCATCTCCCGGGAGCTGCGGAACTCCGGGCCAGTGACGCAGACCAGCCTGCTGGAGGCGCTCATCCCTCCGGCGGTGGACACGGCTAGGGACCACATGGCGCTGACCGTCCAGGCGGCGAGACGTCAGGCGAAGGCTCGGGTGGATGCCTGGGCGGAGCACGCGAATGCCTGGGATGACGAGGCCGGTCGCCTCATCCAGAACCGCCACCTGCGCGAGCAGCGGATCACGGTGGCTCAGGAGCGCGAGCTCAGGAAACAGCACCTGCCCGCGCACACGCTGGTGCGCCCGCTGCTGGTGGTGGTTCCGCAGGACTTCGGGACGGAAGGGGATCTCTGATGGCGGTGTCGGACGCGCTGGTCGTCGGCGAGGACTGGATCAGCGAGCACTACTTCACGACGGACGCCACCAAGGAGTCCTTCCTGGCGCGCGTGCTGGAGCGTCGCAAGGAGTGGGAGGCCCTGGAGAAGCCGGCCGATCCCGGTACTGCCCCGACGCCGACGCCCCGGTCCCGGTTCCGTTCTGAGCGTTCCCGCTTGGAGGAGCTGCTGGCGGCCCTTCCCGCCGACGACGCCGGTTCCCTGACCGGCGCGGCCCTGGAAGCGGCCGGCGAGCTCGATGCGCTCCTGCGTGAGATCCTGGGCTTCGCCTCGTCGGAGTACCGGCTGACCGAGCGGGGCCCGGTGACCCTGGTGAGGCCGGTGGGTGATGAGGGCCCGGCGCCGCTGGCGCTGCTGCGCGCCCGCCCGGTGACCACGGTGGAGGACCTGCTGGTCAAGGACGCCCCCACGCTCGCTGAGGAGTGGCAGCCGGTGGACCTGGGTGACCCCGACGCCCCGGTGCTGGAAGGGGCTGAGCCGATCGAGTCGGTGTCTCGGGCCCTGTCGACGCTCATGACTGATGAGCACGGTCCGGCTTTCGCCCTGGTCCTGGCGGGCCAGTGGGCGCTGGTGGCGGAGCGGGAGCGGTGGCCGGAGGGACGCTGGCTGGCGGTCAACGTGCAGCTCGTCGTCGAGCGCTATGAGACGGCGCGCGGCGGCGAGGTGGAGCGGGCGCTGACCTGCCTGGATGCCCGTTCCCTGCTGCCGACGGCGGAGGGCGAGACGTGGTGGGCGGCTACCTTGGAGGACTCGGCGGCCCACACGGTGGGGGTCTCGAAGGACCTGCGTGAGGGCGTGCGCTCCTCCATTGAGATCCTTGCGAATGAGGTGGTGCGCCGTCGCGCCGCGCGGGGGCTGGAGCCGCTGCCCCAGGAGCGGGCGCAGGACCTGGCCCTGCAGTCGCTGCGCTACATCTACAGGATCATCTTCCTGCTGTATGCGGAGGCAAGCCCCGAGCTGGGGGTCCTGCCGGTGGGCGCCACCGAGTACGACGCCGGCTACGGCCTGGATCGTCTGCGCGAACTGGCCTTGCGGGAACTGCATGAGGAGTCGGCCCAGGCGGGCACGCACATCTACGAGTCCCTGGACCGCCTGTTCCACCTGGTCGATGAGGGGCACAACGAGCAGGTGCCGGCCGCGCAGGAGGGCAGCTTCGATGGCCTGGTCTTCCGGCCGATGCGCGCCGACCTTTTCCGCCCGGTGGCGACCGCCCTCATTGACGAGGTGGGCTTGGGCAACGGGTCGCTGCTGCGAGTGCTGCGCCACCTGCTGCTGACTAAGGAGAACAGCAAGAGCGGCCGCGGCTTCATCTCCTATGTGGAGCTGGGCATCAACCAGCTGGGCGCCGTCTACGAGGGGCTCATGAGCTACTCGGGGTCCTTCGCCACCGAGCGCCTGTGGGAGGTGGCGCCGGGCGGGGACGCCTCGAAGGGCTCCTGGGTGGTGCCCGAGGACGTCATGGAGGGCCTGGAGGAGAAGGACTTCGTGACGGTGGATGATGAGGTGACGGGTGAGCGCCGCAACGTCACCTATGAGAAGGGGCAGTTCGTCTACCGGCTCTCTGGCCGGGACCGGCAACGCTCGGCTTCCTTCTACACCCCGGAGGTGCTGACGCGTTTCACGGTGCAGCAGGCGCTGGAGGAGCTGCTGGATCAGGACGGGCGGACGACGAGCGCTGAGGAGATTCTGCACCTGACGGTGTGTGAGCCGGCGCTGGGGTCGGGGGCATTCGCGATTGAGGCGGTGCGCCAGCTGGCGGAGCAGTACCTCTCGCGGCGCGAGCGGGAGCTGGGCCGGCGCGTGGATCCTGAGGAGCGGCCCCGGGAGCTGGCGAAGGTGAAGGCCTTCATCGCCTTGCACCAGGTCTACGGGGTGGACCTCAATGCGACGGCGGTGGAGCTGGCGGAGGTGTCCTTGTGGTTGGACACGATGGTGGAGGGGCTGGCGGCCCCGTGGTTCGGGCTGCGGCTGCGGCGCGGTAACTCCCTGGTGGGGGCGCGCCGGGCCCTGTACTCGACCTCCCAGCTGAAGAAGCGGGCTTGGTTGTCGGCCACGCCGGTGGCCGAGCCGCTGAGCCAGGTGACGGCCGTGCTCGACGACGCCGATGCCGCCTCCCGGCACCGAATCGGCGGAGCCCTGGACGTCTCGGGGAGCATCCACCATTTCCTCCTGCCGGCCAAGGGCTGGGGCAGCGCGGTGGAGGTTCCCAAGCAGTTGCGGGACCTGGTTGATGCCGGCCGGCTTAAGACCCTCAAGACCTGGCGCAAAGACATCACGAAGGCGCCGAGCACCACTCAGGCCTTACAGCTGACGGCCCTGGCCCGGCGAGTGGAGGTCCTGTGGGAAATGACGCTGCGGCGCCTACGAGTGGCGGAAGGCGAGGCTTCACGGCGCATCGACCTGTGGGGCCGCGAGGCGCAGAACGACGCCGGTTCAACGGTGTCCCGTGAAGAGATAGAGGCCTACCTGGCGGCGCCAGGTTCGGCGTACCGGAGGCTGCGTCTGGTCATGGACGCGTGGTGCGCCCTGCGGTTCTGGCCGCTGACCACGGACGTGACTCCGCCGAGCCTGGATGAGTGGTTGGGTGCTCTGGAGGGGCTGCTGGGCAAGCAGGTCAAGGATGCCAAGGGCACCGACGGCACCTTGGTGGATGCCTCGTCCTGGGCGGAGCTGGACACCATGGAGGAGGTTGAGCTAGGTCTCGCCGGTGCCCGCAAGGTGCAGTCGGTCATTGACGAGTACGAGTGGCTCACCGTGGTCCAGGAGGTGACGAAAGCCCAGGGTTTCTTCCACTGGGAGCTGGACTTTGCCACCGTCTTCGCCCGCGGAGGCTTCGACCTCCAGGTGGGAAACCCGCCATGGGTCAGGCCGACCGTAGACCTCAACAGCCTTCTCTCCGACTGTGACCCTTGGTGGTCTCTCAGCAATAAGCCGTCCGTTGCAGTCAAGAAGGAGCGCATGCCGCACACCTTGGCTCGCCCCGGAGTCCTTCACGCAGTCCTCGCTGGAACAACCGAGGTCATTGTCCTCTCCGAGCTTCTAAGCGATCCAACCGTCTATCCGCTACTCAGCGGCCAGCCAGATCTCTATCGCGCATTCATGTGCCAAGTCTGGGAACACCAGAAACAGCAGGGTATTTCCTCCCTCATCCACATGGAGACTCACTTTACTGACACCAAAACTCCAGACCTGCGCGCTTCCGCCTACCGGCACCTGCGCCGACATTGGCAGTTCATTAATGAGCTGCTGCTATTCGATATGGATGACAAGCATTTCTTTGGCATCCACATTTACGGAGCAGATCAATCCCCACATTTCCTGCACTCCGCAGCTTTATATCATCCAGATACAGTCCTGCGCTCTCTCAAGCACGATGGCAGCGGCGAAGAGCCAGGCTTCAAGGATCCACACACCGGCACCTGGGACCTCCGTCCGCACGCAGCCCGCATCGAATCCATCGATGAATCAGCACTAAAAGTCTGGCAGTCGGTGACAGAATCCGACGACTGGCACTCAGCTCCCATGGTTCTGACCGTGAACTCAGCCGCATCACGAACACTGGCGACATTGGCCACCCAACCACGCATCAGCACTCTCAACCTCCAATTCTCATCCGGATGGCACGAAACATCGGACTTTGAGAAGGGGCGCTTTGAAAAATCATGGGGACCAGCGTCCTGGAGCGACGCCATCCTTCAAGGACCTCACCTCCACGTCTCAACCCCGCTGTACAAGCAGCCCAACGAGTCCATGAAGCACAACCAGGATTGGACGTCCACCGACCTGGAAGCACTCTCTCCGAGCGCACAGCCCGTTACCCAGTACAAGCCTGCGGGCGACCGCGCCACCTACGACCGCCTCTACACCCACTGGGACGACTCTTCCGCCCGCGACCACTACCGCATCGCCTGGCGCACTCAGGTCCCTCTCACCGGCGAACGCACCTTCACGCCGAGCATCATCCCACCCGGATCAGCCCATGTCGACGGACTATATTCAGCAGGTTCTCCTCAACAGCATGAAGACGGTCTTGTCTTGGCTTCCGGAGCTCTCAGTTCACTCCTCGTCGACTTCTACACCCGTTCACGGGGCTTCTCACACATCCGAAGCTCCGCAGCAAACTCACTACCGACGGTTACCACAGCATCACCCCTAGCGCTACGCGTGCGATATCGGGCGCTCCGTCTTAACTGCCTCACGGATGCGTACGCCAGCCTGTGGGCCGAGTGTTGGGACGAGTCGTTCTTGGATGATTCGCCAATTCTGGAGCGTTATGGCGAGCGTCCGATTGGCCCGGAGTGGACCGCGGACACGCCGTTGCGCCGGCCGGAGGATCGTCGCAACGCGCAGGCAGAGGTCGATGTCATGGTGGCGATCATGCTGGGCGTGCCAATCGAGGACCTGTGCACGATTTACCGCACCCAGTTCGCGGTGCTGTACGACTACGACCATGGCCGGGGTCAGGGCGCCTACGTCTATGACGCGAACGGCCGCCAGCTGCCGACTCCTGTCCGCCAGGCCTGGGAGAAGCGCCAGCGCCCCACTTCCAACGAGGACATGCCACTATCGGAGCGCACTCACACCCACCCTGGCTCCGGCGTCTCCTACGTCTACGACCTCCCTTTCCGCATCCGCGACCGCGAATCCGACTTCCGCCACATCCATGCAAATCTCCTGGACTAACCCCCAGACACTCCAATGCAAACAGACACGAACAACTACCATTTCGAAAGGAACGACATGCAAACCGCAATCTCTTTTTTCAACAACAAGGGCGGAGTAGGAAAAACTACCCTAGCCTGCAACTTTGCAGCATACGCACACAAAATAGGATACTCTGTTACGGTAGTCGATTGCGACCCACAAGCAAACGCCACACAACTGCTCCTAACAACTGACGACTGGGAATCGATCTATACTGCGGACGATCAGGGAGAATCTCAAAGCATTCTAGAACCCCTGAAAATTATCCGAGACGGAGATTCGTCAATCCACCCCGACATTCCGATAGTAGAGTCTAAGAGATTTGGCGTAAATGTTTTGCCCGGACACCCGGCACTTGCGCAAGTCGAGGACATCATCAGTTCTGCATGGGGAGAGTTTAGAGGAAACGCAGAAGGAAATGGCGGTGCCCGCCGAACCTTGTGGGCAAAAAACCTTCGTAAACATATAAATTCCGATCTGATCGTGTTCGATATGAGCCCCAGTCTTGGAGCCCTCAACAGATCAGTCCTGATTGGATCTGACTATTTTGTGACACCCGTAGAGGCCGACTTATTCAGTCTCTACGCTCTCGAGAATATCGGGACGTGGCTCTCTAAATGGACAAAAGACTTTGAAAGAGCATTGCAAGAGTATGTCAACACAAATGTCATCGACGACCTACGCTCAGCTCTTAAAATCAGGAACGGATGGACAGGGTATACCGTCCAGCAATATGTTTCCCGAACTAGCGCTGGAGTAATAAGGAACATTAAATCGTATGATCGCTACAAGTCGCAGATTCCCGAGCGAGCAAAAGGCCTCGAAGGCTTCAAATCAGAATACACGACTAAAATCGAGATAGGGATCGTCCCAAACATGTTCGCAATGATCCCCATGGCGCAGGCTGCCCATTCACCCATTTCTGACTTAAAGAAGGAAGATGGACTTCGTGGCACCCAACCCGCTCAACGCGACAAATATGTTGAGCAGCTTGATGCCATCTTCGCCAACATTCTCGCCAACATGGGGCTCAAAAATGCCTAGCACAGTTTGGCCGCAGCAACTCATTCAAACCGCCGCCCGTAAGTCACTCGTTCTATTTGTTGGCTCCGGAGTTTCTGCGAGTTGCAAAAACAGCATCAACGAAGCCCCTCCAACGTGGAACGCGCTGCTTGAACGATTAGCGCAAGCAATTGATCTTGATAGCATCGACAAAAAGAAGTACACCATATTTAGGAGGCTTCTTAGATCTCACCAACTCCTTGACGCCGCCGAACTTCTTAAGTACTCAGCAAACGAGAGGGGTCGCACCAATGATCTCGCAACTGCTTTAAAGGCTGCCGTGCAGGGGCCGCATGGAGATCCTTTCCTGCCGTCCGATTGGCATGAGTCCATAGGAGACATCGACCCTTCAGTCATCATCACAACCAATTACGACAAAATCCTCGAAAATGCGAACGGGTTTACATACACGACTTCGTCATATACGAGCGAAGATATAGACTCACAGATCCGCAACAACGAACCCACTATAATCAAACTTCACGGTTCAATTGACGAACCTTCCAGAACCATTCTGACTCGATCCGACTATGCGCGCCTACATAGGTATGGATCGACCGCACTCGACGTTGTTCGCGCTTTAATGTGGACTCGTACTTTCCTGTTCGTTGGGTACAGCTTGTCTGACCCCGACTTGCAGGCACTTCTTCAAGATGTTTTTGCAGCACGCTGGAGCCATAATGTAAGCCCACATTATATTCTCGCTTCAGATGTAACTTCTGACCATGACAAAGAAATCTTTCGTCATTGTTACGGGATTAGCGCCATAACCTACGACAGAAAACTCGGCGACTACGGGCTGACGGCATTTCAGGATTTCGGGAAACAGGTATCAGAAACACCACCATACTAACGTCAACCAATCAGCGATTCTTTTGTCTGGTTTGAGCCAAACAAATACCGTTTGACTCAAACCCGACAAAAGAAATCCAGTGGCTCATAAGGGCTGACCTGTCTTGTCGAGGATACCCACGAAAGAGACTCGATGCCTCAGGTCGAACTGCCCGCGACGTCCGTGGACCATGACTCATCAGGCAGCGTGGAAGCGTTTGTTCGCTCCCTGGCGAGTCATGCCCAGCACATTCCCGATTGCTTGCCACGACAGGCCGACATAGCGCGCAGCCATCACGGCCTCATCGAGCTCGCGCTCGGCGGCACGGAGGCGTATCTGCGCGACCGCAATTTTTCCGAGAGCGGGATCGTCGACCGTGGCCACAGGATCCGGACCGTCTCCGTTGTTGGCGTTCTCAATCTCGTCGAGCATCTCTTCGGTGGTCTTCATATTTTCACTTCCTCCTCAAGAACTTCTCGCGCGTTGACATAACATGAAACACGAAATTGTCATCATTGACACCGGCCTCGACCGGATGACCGGCCCGAGAGACCAACGATGTAGCCGTGACCATGCGGCGACCATGGCAGGCGAGGAAGAAGGATCTTGGGTGACGCAGAGCCTCGCGCGATTGATGAGGACACGTCTATGGGCAGATCCCATCGAGCGTGAAGGGACATACATCTTGCGGGCCCGGCCACTCGGCGAGGTGCTGTCTTCCTATAGCGAGAAAGTCTCGCGTGAGACCGTACCCAGGGTCGAGCCAGCGGGCGAGCGCCAGCACAGAGACCTTCTGAACTCCAGAGGCTCGCAGCGCTGCGACCGCCGACAGCGTGGTTCCGCCACTCACCCAGGTGTCGTCAATGATCGTAACGTGCGATGCATATGGGCAGTCAACGACCTCGAATGCGCTGCCATGTATTCGGCGGTCGGATGTCGACCCTGGCGCTGGACGCAGACTCACCAAAGGCATGCATTCCAAGAGTACGCGATGGCAGAGTTGCTGAAGCTTGCTCAACGTATCAGGCTGGTAATGGCTGCGGCTGGGGACAACTGCGACGGCTTCGCTGGGCGTTCCCATCAGTCGTCCCGCACAGGGGAGATGGTGTAATCCGTACTGCAGAAGCAGCAGGACGTTCTTGAGAGCCTGAGGAGAGGGCCGATGGTTCTTGTAGCGATACATCTCCGCACCGGACTGTCCACCCTTGACGGCGTACGTCACGAACCCCGCCGCATCTGGACGGGCGAATGGCTGACTGTTACACCGAAAGCAGAAGTCGTAAGCCTCATCGATCGGAGTTCGACACAGTTGGCACTGCTTTCCGCGCAGCTGATCGGGGACGGCGGTTGCCCGAAAGTAGCTAGGCAGAATTGCGGTCATGCTACGAGCTCACGCAGTAATTCCTCCGCTTGAGCACGCTCAGCCTGTAGGGCGCGTACCTGGTCCAAGACGTCGCTCGTGGAGTCAGCAACGCGCGCCTGGCCGGTGCGAGCAAGATCCCGTCCCCAGGAGGTGGTCTCGGCTACGCGGCGAGCGAGAACGATTCCGCGTCCGTGTTTGACTGCGTTCTTCGTCTGGGAGCGAGTGCCTGAATGCTCGGAGGCTGTAACAACGAAGGTGGTGATGCCGTAGCCGCTCATGACGGCGTTGCGCATCGGAAAGTTTGCAGGCTTCACTGGAGCATTCGGTTCGAACTGAGTCATGACCAGCCCACGGTTGGCAACGATGCGCTCACGCAGGTTCTTGTTCGTCGCCGGGTAGGTGCGCTCAAGCCCCGTGCCCATGACGGCGACAGTGCGTCCTCCAGCATCCAGGGCAGCGGTGTGGGCGGCAGTGTCAATGCCAGCGGCCAAACCCGATACGACAGTCAGACCTGCCTCGACTGCCGCTCTGGCGACGTAGTCGGCAACACGGAGAGCATCGTCGTCAGCATCGCGTGAGCCGACAATGCACACTCCCTGGTCTGCCGGGGTCAGGTCACCCTGGTAGTAGAGAAGAGCCGGCGCCTCGCGAACATCACGCAGACGTGCGGGGTACTGGTCAGCCAGTACGGAGACGAGTCCCATGCCCTGCGAGAGCCAGTTGTCGACGTCCTCGCGGGCTTGGCTCAAAGCCGGGTCGTCGAGCAGGGAAGGACCAGCAATGTCGGCAAGGGCTTCGCGGGGGTCGGCACTGTCCAGGAGAACCTGAACGCGATCAGGCTGAGACAGGCCGCGCTTCTTGATGCGGGTGATAGCCAGGACCTGGGCGAGGGTTTCCGCGGTCTCCATAGCACTCATAGTAGCCAGGGGTGAGTTCAGAATGTCAGTGCAGGCTGACATCATGGGACGTGCCTCCCTTCGGCACCTCCTCCCGGAACGTCCATGTGTCCTTGCCGGGGAGGGAGGGCTTGGGAAGGAGGTGAGGGCCGTGTCCAAGCCGAAAGGCCGACGCGCACACGTCCGCAAGGACAAGGTAACGGCCCGGAAGGTGAGCGACATACTGAACTCGATCGCTCGCCTTGTCCGGGCCGTCGGTGTCCTTGTGGATGCCCTCAGCAAGTGGATCGGCTAGGCCATCCCCTTGCTAGGGGAGTCGCCCGGATGGCACCCGGGTGGCTCCCCACCATTATGGCCGGCCTCGCTCAGCCCTGTCCACAGCGCGACGAGACTCACCACGGATCTCCGCAAACGAGGCTCGTAACCTCACGTTGCACCGTCCACGCCCTCTCTCCCAAGGTCGGCCTTGACCTCGGCCCAGGGGATCGTGCCGTGCTTGGCGATCTCAGCTCGGGCGGCGTCGGCCGCCTCAATGTCCGCCAGATCCTCCGCAGCCTGGGTAAGCCGCTCCAGGTCATCCGCGTCGATCACCGCGGCCACGCGGCGACCCCGGCGGGTCAGGAAGACGGGCTCATGTCTGGCGCTGGCGTCGTCGACGATTTCATCGAGCTGGCTACACGCAACAGAGACAGGCAAGTCGAGCATGATCCCAGTATGAGTGAAGGTCGCAGTTTTCACGCCTTGTCACCAAGAAGCGACTCGGGCCTCCACCTCTCCCTTCCCCTCGCTGCGGTAGCCTCTGACCTGCGGGATCACTCCCGGAACAACGACGATCCGCACGAGGTGGCGCCGGCCCTGGCAGACACCACACCCGTACACCATTCGCCACCATCCACCCCACCGCCCATCACCACCACGCTCCAGCTATGACGCTCCTCCTCCCTAGCCTCCAGGCCGAACGCATCCGTCGGTCCATCGTCGACTACCTCTCGACGACCTTCGCTCTCACCGACGCCGAACCGCGGCGCGTGCTCACCGACTTCCTGGAGGACGAACATCAGGGAGTCTTTGTCGGCCCCTTCGTCCGCCTGCGGCTGCCCTACCTGGCCGCGAGCGCCCGCCCCGGCACAACCGACCCGGCCCACCCCGCCGACCGCCCCCTCGACTGGGACCCGGGCCTGACCCCCTACCAGCACCAGGAGGACTCCTACCGGCGTCTGACCACCAAGGGCGGCCACCGCCCCGAGCCAACCATCGTCACCACCGGCACCGGCTCAGGTAAGACCGAGTCCTTCCTCCATCCCGTCCTCGACCACGTCCTGCGCGCCCGCGCCCAGGGCGTCACCGGCATCAAGGCCCTCATCCTCTACCCCATGAACGCCCTGGCCTCCGACCAGGCCAGCCGCCTCGCCAGCCTCATCGCCAAGGACCCCGCCCTGGCCGGTGTGCGCGCCGCCATCTACACCGGGGACTCCTCCGCCAGCCCCCGCAAGCACGTCACCGCCGACTCCCTCATCACCGACCGCTACGTCATCCGCGACAACCCGCCGGACATCCTGCTCACCAACTACAAGATGCTCGACCAGCTACTCCTGCGCCCCGAGGACCGCGAGCTGTGGCTGGCCTCAGCCGGGTCGCTCACCTACCTGGTCCTCGACGAGTTCCACACCTACGACGGCGCCCAGGGCACCGACGTCGCCATGCTGCTGCGGCGCCTGGGCCTGACTCTGCGCGCCCACCTGCCCGCCGACCACCCCCGCCAGGAGGCCTTCGCCTCCGCCCCGCTCGGCCCCGTGTGCCCGGTGGCCACCTCCGCCACCCTCGGCGACGGCGGCGACCCCTCGCAGATGCTCGCCTTCGCCCGCGACGTCTTCGGAACCGACCTGCCCACGAGCGCCGTCGTCACCGAGACCCGCGCCGACCTCGACCAGTGGGCCGCCACGCACCGCCAGGTGGCCGAGTCCAAGGGCCTGGCCGGCCGCGCCCTGCGCCTGCGCTCCCTGCCCGGTGAGAACCTGCAGGCCCTGGCCCGCCTCGCCGACGCCGGCTCCCCCAACCCCGAGGAGCTGCTGCACGCCGTCGTCGCCCACCTCTACGACCTGCCCGAGGAGGTGGAGGACGCCCTCGACGCCGCCGGCCTCGCCTCGGCCCTCCAGGCCCACCCCGACGTCCTTGACCTTGTGCGTGCCGCCGAGCGCTCCACGTCGCTGGCCGACCTCGCCCGGGGCCTCCTGGGCCCCATCCCCGAGTCGGGCCTGGCCCGGCGGGTCCTCTCCGCGATCCTGGCCGCCCTGTCCGTCGTGCGCGCCGGACTCGACGGCAACCCCGACCGCAGCGCAGTCAACGTAGAGGTCACCCTGTGGATCCGGGAGGTCACCCGCGTCGACCGGGCCCTGAGCTCCCTGCCCTCCTTCCGCTGGGCCGACGCCGCCTCCGAGCAGACACAGGTCGAGGAGCCCGCGCGCCCCGCCCTGTACTGCCGCTCCTGCGGGCGCTCCGGCTGGGGCATCGTCCTGGCCCCCACCGGCCAGAAGGAGAAGGACGACCAGACCCACGTACGCCGCGACCGCAAGACCGGCGACCCCCGCTTCCGGGCTCTCCTACACGCCCCCGGGGAGGACGCCGACTACCGCACCCGCGCCGAGGCCGGCGAGATCAACCTGGAGGTCCGCCACCCCGGGCTGCGCTGGTACTCCATCAACAGCCGCGAGATCCTCACCCGCCGCCCGGACCAGGAGAGCACCGAGGCCAAGGAGGGCCTCGTCCTGCCGGTCCTCATGCTCACCGGGGACGAGCGCAGCATCACCGAGGCCTCCACCAACGACGTCTGCCCCTCCTGCGGGGCCAAGGACTCCATCCGCTTCCTCGGCTCGGCCGTCGCCACCCTCCTGTCAGTGTCCCTGACCACCCTGTTCGGCGACGACGCCCTCGACAACACCGAGAAACGCGCCCTCATCTTCACCGACTCCGTGCAGGACGCCGCCCACCGCGCCGGCTACGTCAACCAGCGCTCCCACACGATGAGCCTGCGCTCGGCCCTGCGCGGGGCGCTGCGAGCAGAGATGCCCATCGAGGAGTGGGCCGAGGCCGCCCTCGACGACGCCCAGGCCAGCGCCTTCGACCGCTACCGGCTGGTCCCCGCAGCCCTGTCGGAGCACCAGCGATTCAAGCCCTACTGGGACCCGAAGGCCTCGGCCCCCATGCGCAGCCGGGCCAAGCCGCACGTGCGCCGTCGGCTCCTGTTCGACATCGCCCTGGAGGTGGGGCTCCAGTCCACCTACGGGCGCACCCTGGAGGCCACCGGCTCGGTCACCGTCCACGTCAGCGCCGGGCGCGCCAACGCCCTGGTGGCCCTGGCCCGTCAGGCCCTCGGGACCGACCAGCAGGGCGTCCTCGACGGCTTCAAGGACACCAGCGACGCGGCCCTGCTCTCCTGGGTTCGCGGCACCCTGGAGCACATGCGCCGCGAGGGCGCCATCGACCACGAATGGCTCTCGCACTACAAGCGCGACGACGGCAAGCGCCTGTGGATCTGGTACAAGCGCGACCGCGATCAGGGCCAGCCGGCCTTCCCCACCGGGCGCGCCGCCCCGGCCTTCCCCCAGGCCGGCGGCGGCCTCGACACCCGCAAGTCGGCCTTCACGCCGGTGAGCTCCTCGAAGTCCTGGTACGCCACCTGGGCCCGCAAGTGCCTGGGGGTCGTGCCGACCCACGCCTCACGCCTGGCCTGCGTGCTCCTGGCCCACCTGGCCGAGGCCGGGATCCTCAGCGTCACCACCACCGACTCTGGCGGCACCGTCTACGGGCTGCCGGCCGGCCGCGTCGTCGTCTCCCCGCTGCGCGAGACCACGCGTGAGGCTCTGCTCCTGGTGTGCGACACCTGCCGCACCCAGCTGCCCGCCGCCACCGCCACCGTTGACCAGCTCGACAGCGCCCCCTGCCTTGCCGCCACCTGCCCCGGCCACCTGAGGGCCCAGCCTCACCCGGCCGAGAGCTTCTACCGCAGCATGTACGCCGGGGCCCACGTGCGCCGGGTCGACTCCCACGAGCACACCTCCCTGCTCGACGCCAAGGAGCGCGCCGACGTCGAGACCGGGTTCAAGCGCCCCACGCAGGTGCCCGGTGACCCCAACGTCCTCGTGGCCACCCCCACCCTGGAGATGGGTATCGACATCGGGGACCTGTCCACCGTCATGCTCGGTTCCCTGCCGGCCACCGTCGCCTCCTACGTGCAGCGGGTGGGCCGCGCGGGCCGCCGCAGCGGCTCGGCGCTCGCCCTGGCCTACGTTCCCGGCAGGCGCAGCCAGCTCCCGATCCTCGAGGCCCCGGATCGGCTGCTCAACGGCTCTGTCGCGCCGCCGTCGACCTATCTGGGGGCCGAGGAGATTCTGCACCGCCAGTTCCTGGCCTCCGTCATTGACACCCTCGCCCGCGAGAACCACCCGGCCATCCCCTCCGGCGGCCACGGCGGCGGCACCGCGAAGACCGCCCTGGGTGCCACCGGCGAGGGCTCGCTCGTCACCACGCTGTGCGAGCGGATCGAGCGCGACGGTGCCCTGCTGGTGCAGGCCTTCACTGACGCCTTCCAGGAGCGCACGCCGGCGCTCGACCGCCTGAGCGCCTGGGTGACCCAGGACGCCGGTGCCGGACCCCGTGAGATGCTCCAGCGGGCCGCGGCCGAGCACCGCGCCGAGTCCGAGCAGCTCCACCGCCAGGAGCGCCAGATCCGTGAGGCCCTGCCCGAGCTCAAGGTCGCCGCCGAGCGCCCCAACGCCACCGAGGAGGACACGCGGGCCCATAGCGCCACCGAAGGAGCCCGGAAGGCGGCCGAGTCCCGGATCTTCGACCTGGATCGTGAGCACTGGGTCTCGGCCCTGGAGCGCCACGGCATCCTGCCCAACTACACCCTCATCGACGACTCCGTGCGCCTGTCCGCCCGCGTCTCCTGGCGCGACCCGGACAAGGAGGAGTTCCACTCCGAGCCCTGCGACGTCGATCGAGCCTCCGTCCACGCCCTGCACGAGTTCGCCCCCGGCGCCACCTTCTACACCCGTGGTCTGGAGATGGAGATCGAGGGTATTGACGCCTCCGACCTGAACAACCAGGCCCAGTGGTGGTTCTGCTGCAAGGCCTGCGGCTACATCGACGTGCGCGAGCCGCAGGAGACCCGGCCCGCCGCGCCCACGGAATGCCCCAGGTGCCGCGACACCGACATTGCCGAAGTCGGACGCGCCCGGCGGGTCCTGCGCCTGAGCCGGGTCTTCGCCGACGTCTCCCAGGACGACGCCCGCATCGGGGACTCCAGCGACGAGCGGCTCCGCACCCACTTCGAGGTCCTGCCCCTGGCCGACTTCGACCCCACCCGCGCAGTGCGCCAGTGGAACGTGGAGGCATCCGGGTTCGGGGTGACCCGCTACCGCGGCATGAACCTGCGCTGGCTCAACACCGGGCGGCCCCTGGCCGGTCAGAGCGTCGACCGGGTCTCCGGCAACGCCCTCTCCTCGCGGGACTTCCGCCTGTGCGAGGCCTGCGGCAAGCTCGACACGGACACTCGGGCCTCCTCCGCCCGTGAGCACCGGCCCTGGTGCCGCTACCGCAGCGACTCCGCCGAGCACGTGATCGCCGTCGACCTCATGCGCGAGCTGAGCACTGAGGCACTCGCCTTCGTCCTGCCGCTCGGTTTCGCCACCGACCGGGTGGGGGTGGACTCGCTGGCCTCCGCGCTCCTCCTGGGGCTGGAGATCACCACCGGCGGCTCCCCCGACCACCTGGGCATCGCCTCCGTCCCCCACCCCGTGGCCGGCGGCGCCCCCGGTGAGACCCGCCCCGCCCTCCTGCTGCACGACACCGTGCCCGGAGGCACCGGATACCTCACCGACCATGACGACTCCAGCCGGCTCTGGAACCTCCTCATCCGCACCGGCAAGCACCTGGAGAACTGCCCATGCCGCGCCGAGGGCAAGGACATGTGCCCGGACTGCCTGCGGCCCCACGCCGTCTCCGCAGAAGTCACCCGCGCTGCGGCCCTGCACGCCATCGGCCAGCTCCTGGGACGGGAGAACAACAGCGCCCAGGACACCGAGGGCATGTTCGCCGAGCTCGACCCGGACCTCCCCCAGTGGACAGTCACCGACGAGGCCGTGCGCGCCGGCGCCGGAGAGAGCCCCCTAGAGGTGCGCTTCCGCGCCGCACTCGCCGAGCTCCTGAGCAAGCAGATGGCCGTGCGCACCACCAGCGACCCCTCGGGCGCGCCCGCGTTGGAGATCGACGGGGGCCGCTGGCGGATCCGTCCCCAGCTCGACGCCCGCGGCACCCGCCCCGACTTCACCTGCCTGCGCCCCGGCGGCCGCAGTCCCATCGCCATCTTCACCGACGGCCACAATTTCCACGCCAGTCGCAAGTACAACCGTCTCGCCGACGACGCCGACAAACGTGCACGCCTGCGTGCCGCCGGCTACCGGGTCATCTCCGTAAGCGTCGAGGACCTGGACGGGCCGTGGAACCCGACCTGGCTGAATGAGGACACCGTCGCCAAGCTCAAGAACGGCTACCTGGGGGCCTCGCGCGCCGGCGGCGTCACCGACCCAGCCATTGACGCCTGGCGCGGCGGGCCAATGGCGCTGCTGGAGACGATGCTCAGCGATGATAACGAGGACCCCGAGGCCAGTCCGACCGCCGCCGCCCTGGCGGCTCTGGCCGACTCCGCCTGGGGGCCGCTCATCGTCGGTGCCCACCACCACCTACCCTTAAACAGGACCGCCTCCCTGCAGTGCTCCCCGGTCCCAGAGGGTGATTCCGAGGAGGACACCAGGCGAACCATGGCGGATCCGCTGTGGGAAGCGTTGCGTGTGCTGTGGCCTGAGGCCGAGCTGCCTGAGCCGGCTGGTGCTGCTGATACCGCAGGCGCTCCTGCGACGTCGAAGCACTCCGGTTCGGTCTTCGCTATCCCCCACCTTGCCCTGGCGGTCCAGCTCACCGGCGCCTCCACCACGGGGATGGCCCTCGTGCTGGACGACTCCGATGAGGCTTTGGGGACTCCCGAGCACCCGGAGGCCTGGCTGGCCTGGCTGCGGCTCAGCAACGTGCTCGCCCTGGCCCAGGTGCCCGTGGACATCACCACGACCAGCCGGGCCCTGGCCGAGCTGCGCGCCCGCGCCCAGGCCGAGGTCGCTGTGGCCGACGTCGCCGGCAGCCCAGCCGCCATGAGCGATCTCGGTTGGGAAGACGTCGACCAGGACCTCACTCCCGAGCCTGTCCTGGCTCTTCTGCCCCACCTGGCTGCGGCCGGCCTCCCCCACGAGGGCGACGGCGTCGAGGTTGGCGGCATCATGACGGACCTGTCCTGGGCCGCGCCCAAGGTTGCTGTCCTCGCCGAGCCGCAGGACGGCGACGAGGAGGCCCTGACCGCGGCCGGCTGGCGCGTCATCGTCACCGGCGACGATCCGGCCCGCACCGCCACCGATATCTGCGCGCTCATCCCCGAGCTCCTGGAAGGACACTGACATGGCCACGATCCTGTTGCCCAGCAGCAAGACGAAGGACGCCACCACCAAGGACCCCTCCCTCAGGGCGAAGATCGGGCCGTTCATCAGCAAGCTGTCCACCATGACCACGAGCTCGGGCCTGCACCTGGAGCCCATTCGAGGATCGCGGGACCGGCGCGTGCGCACCGCGCGCGTCACCGACTTCTACCGGGCCGTCCTGTTCGAGCTCGCCGCCGACGGTGAGGTCGTCTACGTCATTCACGGAATCTGGCCGCATGACGAGGCCATCAAGATCGCCGAATCCGTCACCGTCCATGTCAACCCCCGCAACGGCATCACCGAGGTCGTCAACGTCGGGGACCTCATCGGCCTGGATCCCCGCGCCGTTGAGGAGGCGCGGCGCACAGCCCAGGCCGAGCTCGCCGCCGCCCAGCGCGAGGCCGATGAGCTCGCCCGCGAGACGGCCCGCATCCAGGCCGCCAACGCTGAAGCGCGCCGTCGCAACGAGGAAGCCGCCAGAGGAGCCGACGCCGGTTCCACACCCACCCAGGCAGCTGGCACCGAGCCGGTTGATACGGGGAGCCAGCGGGGCGAAGGCGGAACAGCTGCCGGAATGGCCGTCGGGGCCGCCGCTGTGCCGGGCGCCGTCGTCGTTCCCAGCCGGGACCAGGCACCGGTGTGGCCCGACGGACTCACCGTGGAGATGCTGCACGACGAGCTCGGCATTGACGTCCGACTCGGCGCAGCGGCACTGGCGGCGCAGCGCGAGTCCCAGCTCCTCGACCTGGCCTCCACCGCCCGGGTCACCTGGCAGGGCGAGGCGCTGCTCAACCTGGCCACGGGGGCGACGATTGAGGAGATCCGTGAGGACTTCGGGCTGCGGCCCTCGCGTGACGTATCCGCAGAGCCCACCGACGCCGACCTCATCGCCGGTCTGCGCACTCGCGCGGCACGCTCGACCTTCACCTGGTTGGAAAGTGACGAGGACCTGCGTCGCGCCATCGAGGGACTCAGCTTCGCCGAATGGCAGCTCTTCCTGCACCCCCAGCAGCGGGCCCTCGTGGAGCGGCGCGCGAACGGACCCATGCGTGTCTCGGGCGGCGCCGGAACCGGGAAGACCGTCATTGCCGTGCACCGCGCCGTCGAGCTGGCCAAGCGGGACAAGGCTGACGGGCAGGAGCCGCGGATCCTGCTGACGACCTACACGCGCAACCTCGCCGACGACCTGCGCCGTCAGGTCGCCCAGCTCGAGCCACGGCTGCCCTTCACCGAGAAGCTGAGCGAGTCCGGAGTCATGGTCAGCGGCCTGGACCGGGTGGCGCGCATGATCCTCCAGCAGGCCGGGGCCAAGATTTCCCCCATCGCCCAGGAGGTCATCGGTCAGCCGCGCGGGCGAGTACTCACCTACCCCAGGGAGAACGTGTGGCAGGAGGTCCTCACCCTCATGGGCGATGAGCTGCCCGAGAAGCTGCGCTCCGCCGACTTCCTGGAGTCCGAGTACGAGCTGATCGTGCTCCCCCAGCGCGTGACGACTCTCAAGCAGTACCTGCGCGTGCGCCGCCCCGGTCGGGGCGTGGCCCTGGACCGGTCCAAGCGGGCCGCCGTGTGGAAGGCGATGGAGCGCTACCGGGACCGCAGCGCCGACCTGGGCGTGACCTCCTTTGACGAACAGCTCGCGCTGGCCGCCGCCTGGCTCGATCACAAGGCAGCCCTTGGCACACCCCGACCTTTCCGGCACGTACTCGTCGATGAGGCGCAGGACCTCACGCCCGCTCACCTGCAGCTGCTGCGGGCGCTGGTGGAACCTGGCCCAGACGACCTGTTCCTGGCTGAGGACTCCCACCAGCGGATCTACGGCAAGAAGATCACGCTGAGCCACTACGGGATCCAGGTGCGCGGGAGGTCGCGGCGGCTGACGCGCAACTATCGCACCACCCGTCAGAACCTCGATGTCGCCTTCGGGATCCTCGATCCCGGCACCTATGAAGACATGGAGGGGCAGGCCGAGGAGCACCACTACGTCTCACCGCGCTCCGGGCCCGAGCCGCTGCTGCTGCACGCCTCCGACCGCGCCGATGAGCTGAGCAAGGCCGCCGAGCTGCTGACGGTGTGGCTGGAGCAGGATCGAGACAGTGAGGACAGCGCCCCGGAGAGCATCGCCATCCTCGTGCGTGACCGCTACCAGCGCGACGCCGTCGTCAACGGTCTGGCGCAGCACGGGGTAGAGGTGCGCGCCGTGGACCGGGAGGCGGCTGGTCGGGGCAGGCCCGTGGTCATGACGATGCACCGCGCCAAGGGCCTGGAGTTCCGCAAGGTTCTGCTCTTCGACGTCTCGAAGAACGCAATCCCTCGGCCGCTGCGGGACCAGCAGTACTCCGACGCAGACAGCGACGACGCCCTCCTGCGGGAGCGTTCCTTGCTGTACGTGGCCGCGACCCGCGCCCGGGACCAGCTCGCCTTCTCCTGGAGCGGCGAGGCCAGTCCCCTCATCACCGCCCTCGCACCGTAGGCACAACCTCCCGGGAACCCCTCCGTCGCATCGGCACACGGTCCTCTCGCGGGCGCCACCCCCGCACATGTCAGGCCCTTCGCGTACGCCCCCGGCGAAGTGCCTGCCCCGACTCACCAGGCAGCCTCCCTTCCCGTTCCCAGGAGTCCCCGAGCCAGCAGCCCCGCACCCTTGAGATTCCCTGCCTCTCTGAAGGAACGTCGGGCCGATATTGGGCAGCATCCGCAGGCCCACTGAGGGCCTACCGAAGACCCTCTGGGCAATCCCTATGGGACTCTTGGACCCCGTGTCCAACATGTGGGGTGTGCGTCACCACGACTCTCCCCCGGTGTCTGAATGGTGCTCGTGACCGTTGACGTTGTACGGTTGCCCCACGACATATTTGACCAGGAAGAGCGCGCCCACGTGCGCGCCGTGACACGTTGGAGGGGGTCGAGCCTATGGGGCGCGGCCGTCAGAAGGCCAAGGCAACCAAGGTTGCCCGTAAGCTCAAGTACTTCAGCCCGGAGACTGATTACAAGGCTCTGGAGCGGGAGCTCGTCTCAGCGTCCTCGGGATCTGAGCCTGACGACGAGATCGACTACGAGGAGCTGGCCGCCAAGTATGCCGTCGACGACGATGACTGGGACGAGGGCGGCAAGTAGCCCCACCCAGTGAGGGCCGGAGGAATGCACCTGCCGGCCCTTCCTCGCGCCTACGAACGCGCACGTCGAGGCCGTCGGGCGGCCATCCGTGTCACTCTCGGCGACTTTTCACTCCCGAACCGAAACACCTGTGTCGCATCGACCCAGGTCAGGGCGGTGCTGCCCTGATCCGTTTCTCCAGAACCGGCCCGGTGGGGTGTGAATAGTCGCCATCCGTGACACCTCGCGACGCGAACGCCCCGCTGGCACAGCGGGGCGTTCGTGGTTCAGGCAGTCCGGTAGGTGCCGTGGATGTCGACCGCTCCCCCGTCGACGCCCTTCGTGCCGGAGACGACCCGACCCTGGGCCTCATACTTCCCGGCGTCGTGCACCTCGCCCAGCACCCAGGCAGGGATCTCGGAGCCCTCGGCGACCCGCAGGACGGCGTCGACCACACCAGGCTCAACAACGGCGACCATGCCCACGCCCAGGTTGAGGGTGCCCTCGAGATCCTCCCACGGCACCGAGCCGAGCTCGCGCACGGTGGAGAAGACCGGCGGCACCGTCCAGGAGGAGCGGTCGACGTCGGCGATGAGCCCATCCGGTAGGACCCGGGCGACGTTGGCGGCCAGCCCCCCACCGGTGATGTGGGACAGGGCGTGGATCGGACCCGGGGCGGCCGGCGAGGACAGGGTTTCCAGCATGGCCAGGCACACGCGGGTGTACAGGCGTGTGGGCTCGAGCAGCTCCTGGCCCAGGGTGCGGCCGAACTCGGGGACCTCGCGCTCCAGGCCCCAGCCGGCGTGCTCGATGACGCGGCGCACCAGGGAGTAGCCGTTGGAGTGCAGCCCGGAGGCACCCAAAGCGACCAGGACGTCGCCGGCGCGCACCTTCTCGGCGCCGAGCATCCGGTCGGCCTCGACGACGCCGGTGGCGGCCCCGGCGACGTCGTACTCGTCGGGGGCCATGAGGCCGGGGTGCTCGGCGGTCTCCCCGCCCAGCAGCGGGGTGCCGATGGCGGCGCAGGCCTGGGCGATGCCGCGCACGATGTCGGCGATCCGCTCGGGGACGACGTGCCCGCAGGCGATGTAGTCGGTCATGAGCAGGGGGCGGGCCCCGACCACGACGATGTCGTCGACGACCATGCCCACCAGGTCCTGGCCGATGGTGTCGTGGATGTCGAGGGCCTGGGCGATGGCGACCTTGGTGCCCACTCCGTCGGTGGAGGTGGCCAGCAGGGGGCGGCGGTAGTCGCGCAGGGTGGAGACGTCCACGAGCCCGGCGAAACCCCCGACGCCGCCGACGACGGCCGGGGTCATGGTGGAGGCCACGGCGTCCTTCATGAGCGCGACGGCCCGGTCCCCGGCGGCGGTGTCCACGCCGGCATCGGCGTAGGTGATGGCGAGGGCGGGCTGCTCAGACTGCTCGGGCTGCTGGGTCATGTGGGGGCTCCTTGTGGACTCGGGTCGAAGGTGCGGTGGCGGGCGGAAGGGGTGAAGGCGCAGCGGGTGGCCGGTACGCATCGCCGACGGCGGACTCGGGGACTCCGGCGGACCGGGCCAGCCGGCCGGGGCGCGGCGGGCACCGGGGCCCTGGTTAGGTCGTCGACCCCAGGGGACTGCCGGAGGCCAGGTCCGGGCGGGTGATGCTGCCCGGCGGCACGGTGCGGCCGGCGTCGTCGGCCTGATCGCGGCGCCGACCGCGGTAGGCGGTGGGGACACGGCGCACCGGGATGGCGGCGCCCGTCAGGCTGCGCACGGGCGGCGGGATCGGGTAGTCGCCGGTGAAGCAGGCCAGGCACAGGTCGTCGGCCTTCTGGCCGCTGGCGGCCACCATGCCCTCGACGGACAGGAAGCCCAGGGAGTCGGCGCCGATGGATTGACCGATCTCCTCCACGCTCATGCCGGTGGCGATGAGCTCGGCGCGGGTGGCGAAGTCGATGCCGTAGAAGCAGGGCCACATGACCGGCGGGGAGGAGATGCGCACGTGGACCTCGGCGGCGCCGGCCTCGCGCAGCATCCGCACCAGGGCCCGCTGGGTGTTGCCGCGCACGATGGAGTCGTCGACGACGACGAGTCGCTTGCCTTCGATGACCTCGCGCAGGGGGTTGAGCTTGAGGCGGATGCCGAGCTGGCGCAGGGTCTGGGTGGGCTGGATGAAGGTGCGCCCCACGTAGGCGTTCTTCACCAGGCCCTGCCCGTAGGGGATGCCGGAGGCCTGGGCGTAGCCGATGGCGGCCGGGGTGCCGGACTCGGGGGTGGCGATGACGAGGTCGGCCTCCACCGGGTGCTCGCGGGCCAGAGCCGCTCCCATCTCGTTGCGTGAGGTGATGACGCTGCGCCCGGCGATGCGGGTGTCGGGGCGGGCCAGGTAGACGTACTCGAAGACGCAGCCGGCCCGGCGGGCGGTGGCGAAGCGCGAGGAGCGCACGCCGTCCTCGTCGATCTCGATGAGCTCGCCGGGCTCGATCTCGCGCACGAAGGTGGCGCCGACGATGTCCAGGGCGGCGGTCTCGGAGGCCACGGCCCACCCGTTGCCCAGGCGCCCGAGCACCAGGGGGCGCACCCCGTGGGGGTCGCGGGCGGCGTAGAGGGTGCGCTCGTCCATGAAGACCAGGGAGAAGGCGCCGCGCAGCATGGGCAGGACCCGGCGGGCGGCCTGGTGGACGCTCAGGGGGGCCGGTGCGCTGTAGGCGGCCTCGAGCTCGGCGTCGTCGGTGATGCCGGAGGTGAGGATGTCGGCGGCCGAGTCCCAGCCCTCCAGGGCGCCGCGCTCGGAGACGAGGTTGAGCAGGGCGGCCAGGACGGCGGTGTCGGTGGAGGAGCCGCGGCCGAGCTCGCCGCTGAGGTCCTCCCCGGAGGTGGCGCGTACGGCGTCCATGAGCTCGCGGGTGTTGGTGAGGTTGCCGTTGTGGGTCAGGGCGAGGGTGGAGCCGGCCGCCGGGCCGAGCATCGGCTGGGCGTTCTCCCAGGTGGTGGCGCCCTGGGTGGCGTAGCGGACGTGGCCGACGGCGATGTGGCCGGTGAGGTTGGACAGGGCCTGGTCGTCGAAGACCTGGGAGACCAGGCCGAGGTCCTTGTAGACGAGGATCTGGGAGCCGTTGGAGGTGGCGATGCCGGCCGACTCCTGGCCGCGGTGCTGGAGGGCGTACAGGCCGAAGTAGGTCAGGCGGGAGACCTCCTCGCCAGGGGCCCAGACGCCGAAGACACCGCACTCCTCGCGCGGCGAGGGCTCGAGCTCGTCGGAGTGGTCGTCGGGCAGGACGGTCAGGCCGGGGACGCCGGCGGGCGCTGCGGGAGCCGCAGGAGCCCCGGGGGCCTCAGGGGCCGCCGGGTCGGGCGGGCTCGGACGGCTGGTCCGCCCCAGGGGCTCGGAGGAGTCGGCCCGCGGTGTGGGGCGGGCGCCGTCGGGATGGTCGAAGGTGATCTGCGAGGGGTTCTCACCGGTGCGCACACGCACAGTCTGTCACGCCCGGGCGCCGTCTGACCATTGCGTCCGCCGGAGCCGGTCAGCGCGGGCGGCTTCGGAATCAGCTGGCGCCCATCAGGACTCCGACGACGATCATCGAGACGCCCAGTATGGATCGCCTGGTGAAGGGCTCACGTAGGAGCCACACGCCGGCGATGACACCGAAGACGACGTTGAGGCTCCGGGAGGTGGCGACGACGGACGGAGGCCCGAAGCGCATGGCGACAAGCACCAGCGCGTAGCTCGCCGGCACCAGCACCGCGATCGGGAGGGCTCGGGTCCAGCCTGCAGCCAAAGCAGCGGGCAGCTCGCGACGACGCCGGCCCAGCACGATGGTGAGCAGCACGAACTGAGCCAGACTGGACAGCGCCATGTAGGGCACGACCGCGACGTGCAGCTCCGCGACGGCAAAAGCGTCCCACAGGGTGTAGGCGGCGGTGCAGGACGCGACGGCGCCGCCCGCCCAGAGGCCTCGGGCCCGGGTCAGATTCCGCCAGGTGACCCTCGAGGCGAGAACGACACCGGAGAGGACCGCCATCAGCGCGAGCGTCTGGATGACACTCGGGCCCCCGGTCCACGGCGCCACCACCGCCGTCACCAGAACCGGCGCCAGTCCGCGTGAGACCGGGTAGACCACTGACAGGTCCGCCGCCGAGTAGGCGCGTTGAAGAACCGCCGCGTAGGCCGTGTGCAGCGCCGTGCTGACGAGGGCCGCCCACCAGGCCGGCCCCAGACCTCCCCATATCGCCCCCACTGTCAGTACCACGAGCCACAGCGGTGCGGTGATGGCGCTGTAGACCCACACGAAGGCGACATCCGAGGTACCGGACCTCTTCACCAGCACGTTCCACAGGGCGTGCAGGGCGGACCCGGCCGAGACCAGGGCAAGGGAATATCCGAAAGCCATCATGTAGACGTTGTCTACCATGTTGTAGACGCCGTCTACAAGAGGCAGGCTAGGGCCATGAGCCAGACAACGGAGGACCGTCTGATCCAAGCAGGGCGGCAGCTGCTCGAAGACGACGGCATCAGCGCGGTGACGGTGCGGGAGGTGGCTCGGCGCTGCGGCGTCTCCCACGGAGCACCGAGACGCCACTTCCCCACCCTCGCGCTGCTACTGGCCGCGATCGCCGAGGTGTGCCTCGGAGAGCTCCGCGAGCGCATCGCTGACGCCGGAGGAAGCCTCAAGGGGACCGCGAGGGCCTACGTCGCCTACGCCGTCGAGCACCCCCACGCCTTCGACCTCATCACCCGTCACGACGTGCTGGCCGGCAGCGGACGGGAACTTCGGGCCACGTCCCTGCCGCTCCTTCAGCAGTGGCAGACCCGCTTCGCGGAGCAGCACCCGGACGCTCCCAACGCCGCCGCGACCGCCGCCTGGGCGGCCATCCACGGCGTTGCCTCGCTCGCCTCACGGGGCGTGCTGGACCTGGTCGGAACCGATGCCCAGGAGCTGCTGGATCAGATTCTCCCGCAGGACTGACGCATCGGGCGCCTCAGGGCTGGTGCGTCAGGAGCTGGAAGCGGATGCCGGAGGCGGGGTCGGCGGACAGGAGGCGGACCCGCACGCGCTCACCCACCGGGAGGCCGCCGTCGGAGGCCTTCTTGCCGGCTCGGATCTCGGTGACGACGGCGGGTTCGGCCAGGACGAGCTCGCCGCGGCCGTCGCGCTCGGAGGTGATGACGCCGTCGAAGACCTCACCCTCGTGTCCACTCAGAACCAGGGCCTCCAGTGCGGTCAGGGCTCCGCGGCCGATGGCGCGGGCGCGCTTGCCGGTCTGCTCCATGACGCCGGGCAGGTCGGGCAGTGCCTGGAGGACCCACTCGGGCACGGGGGCCTGGGCGCAGGCGGCGATGCAGACCTCCTCGCCGTAGCGGTCGACGAGTCGGCGCAGCGGCGCGGTGACGTGGGCGTAGCGGGCGGCGATCGCGGAGTGGACGGCCTCCTCGGAGTCGGCGGCCTCGTCGTCGGCCGGCACACCGACGCCGCCCACCCCGAAGGCGAGGTAGCCCGATCCGCGGAAGAGGGACATGGCCTGCTCCATGAAGGCCGCGTGGGCGGGGATGGCGTGGTCCAGGCTGCGCACGAGCTCGGGGTAGGGCTGGGCGGCCGGCCAGTCGATGCCCAGGGCCGCGGCGACGCGCCGCAGGCGGGCGTAGTCCTCGGGGCGCGCCGGCGGCAGGGTCCGCAGGATGCCGACGCCGCACTCGACCATGATCCGGGCGGCGCACATGCCGGTGAGCAGGGAGATCTGGGCGTTGTACTGCTCGGCAGGCACGGGCACGCGGTAGGCGAGCCGGTAGCCGGCCGGGCCTGCGCTCTCGGTGGGGTCCGCGTCCCCCGCATCCTCGGTCGGTGACGCCGGCTCCGTTGCCTGTGCTGCCTCTGTTGCTTCTGCTGCCTCGGTCACCTCGACGACTTGCTCGGGCGTGGTCATGCTGATGCCGCCGCGGGCGGCCTCGCGTTCCAGGCGCAGGCGGCCGATCTCGGCCAGGAGCTCGGGCAGGTCGGCCGGCGTCTCCTGGGGCAGCGCGCCCTGCCCGTCGATGGCGGCCTGGACCTGGGCGTAGGTGAGGCGTGCCCGCGAGCGCACGAGGGCCCGCTCGACGCGGGCGGAGACGACCTCGCCGCGCTCGTCGAGGTCGATGGTCCACAGGCAGGCCGGGCGCTCGGCGTCCTGAAGCAGGGAGGCGGCGCCGTGGGAGAGGACCTCCGGGTGCAGGGGCGTGGCGGCGTCGGGGGCGTAGATGGTCTCGCCGCGGCGGCGCAGCTCGGTGTCCAGGGCGCCGCCGGGGGTGACGAAGGTGGCCAGGGAGGCAATGGCGTAGTGGACTCGGTAGGTGGCCGCGGGCTCGGGGGCATCCCCGGCCTCCCTGGCGGCCGTGCCGGCCTGGTCAGCATGGTCCGCTTGTGCGGGCAGGCGCTCCAGGAGCACCGCCTGGTCGAGGTCCATGGAGCCGGGCGGGTCGATGGTGACCAGCTCCAGGTCGCGGGCGTCGCGGGCGCCGTCGGCCAGGAGACGGGCGGGGCCGTCCTGGGCCCAGGCGCCGGCGGCGGCCTCCGCCTCGACGAGGGCCTCGGGCGGGAAGGCGGTGGGGACCTCGTAGTGCGCGCGCAACGCGTCCAAGGTCCGGGCGACCTCGGCGGGCGGGGCGGTATAGGTGCTCAGGCGCGTGCGACTCATGGGATGAACCTACCGGCGCCGGCCCTCAGTGCAGTGCCCAACGGGCGCGCGCAGCCCCCAGCCCACCCCCACACATCGACCAAAACTTCAGAATCGACGCGGCTCCGGGTCGATTTTGAAGAAAATGTTGATGTTTACCCGGGGAGCCGGACCAGGGGCAGGTAGGCGGACAGGTCGCAGCGCTCACCGGAGGCGTGCAGGGTGCCGTCGGCCAGGGCGTCCTGCCAGGTGAGTCGGCCGGTGGCCAGGGCCAGCCAGGTGACGGCGTCGGTCTCGACGACGCTGGGTGGGGTGCCCCGGCGGTGGACAGTGCCGGCGACGGCCTGGGTGACACCGAAGGGAGGGACCCGCACCTCGACCGAGCGCCCGGGCGCGCAGGCGGCGAGCTCCTCGAGGGTGTAGCGCACGGCGGTGGCGGTCGCCCGACGTCGGGCGGCCCGGTCGGCAGGACTGACGGAGTCGGCACCGCTCCCAGCTCCGGCCGGTTCGTCGTCGGACGTGCCCTGCTCCTGGGCCCACTGGCGCAGGGCCTGGGCGCCGGCGTCGGGGTCGATGCGTCGTCTTGCAGCCATGGCGCGAAGCCTATGCCGGAGCAGCCCGGAACTGGCAGGCGAGTCCATCGTGGGCGACGAGCACCCTCACTCGCGGTGAAGACCACCACGAGGTTGTGCCGGCCGGCTCTGACCAGTCTCGACAGCGGCGCCTCGCGGCAGCCCCGACCCGTCAGGCGGCGCACCCCCATATCGGCAAAGCGGACCGACACACTCGCATCCGGCCCTGACCGGTACCGACGACGACGCGCGGCTGACCCGGCCCATCGGGGACTGCGTTATGCGCCCAGGACGTACTTCTCCCCCAAACGACTGCGCCCGGGCCGTCACCTTCTGTAGGAGAACGCAGTCCTCGATCGAAAGGTACGTCCTCGATCTGGGGCGGCCCAGCCCACAGGGACGTTCCACGCAGACAGGGGCATCCTGCGCGAGCGGGTGCGAGTCGCCCCGGCCTGGGACATCCTGCAACGCCAGGGACATTCCCTCACGGCCGGGGGCATTCGACGCCGTCGGGGACAGGAATCCTGTCCCCGCACGCGCGGAGTGTCCCCGGTCGGAGCGGAGTGTCCCCGTGCGCGCGGACTGCACCCGTAAGCGAGAAGAAGTCCCCGGCCGCGTGAAGCGTCCCCGCCGAAGGACACCCAACCTCTCGGACCCGGCCCCTCAGATCCCCACACACATCGTGCGGGGCCCCACACCTGGCGGGACCCCGCACGACGACGCGGTGATGAGGCTTGCCGGATCAGGCGGCAGCCGCGGCCTGCGCCTCAACGCCCTTCTTGCCGTCGGCGTTGCGCCCCAGTCCCTTGAGGACGATGACCAGCGCGGTGCTCACCACCGTCCCGGCCAGGATCGCCAGGAGGAAGCCACCGAAGTTGGTGATGGCGAAGGCGACGAACACGCCACCGTGGGGCGCGCGCGAACCGACGTGCATCGCCATGGTCATCGCGCCTGTGACCGCGCCGCCGGCCATGGTGGCCGGGATGACGCGCAGCGGGTCGGCGGCAGCGAAGGGGATGGCGCCCTCAGAGATGAAGGACAGCCCCAGCAGCCAGGCGCTGCGTCCGTTCTCGATCTCGGCCTTGGTGAACAGCCGCGAGCGCAGGAAGGTCGCGGCGGACATCGCCAGCGGCGGCACCATACCGGCGGCCATAACGGCGGCCATGATCTCCATCGTGGCAGGGGCGTCCGGGTCCAACCCCGCGGTGGCGAAGAGGTAGGCGGCCTTGTTGACCGGGCCGCCCAGGTCGAAGCACATCATGAGACCCAGGATGACGCCCAGGACCACGGCCGAACCGCCACCGGACATGGAGGTCAGACCGTTCTGCAGACTGGTCATGAGGGCGGCCAGCGGCTTACCCAGGAGCATGTACATCAGGGAGCCGACCACGAGAGTCGTGCCCAGCGGGATGACCACCACGGGCATGAGCCCGCGCAACCACCGGGGCACGTCCAGGCCGGCGAGCCAAGCCGCGAAGTAGCCGGCGAGGATGCCGCCGACCAGGCCGCCGATGAACCCGGCACCGACCTCGACCGCGACGACGCCCATGACGAAGCCGGGAGCGATGCCGGGACGCCCGGCCAGCCCGAAGGCGATGTATCCGGCCAGCGCCGGGACGAGGAAGCTCATGGCCGCCTGCCCCAGCAGGAACAGCGTCCACCCGATGTACAGCAGCAGCCCGGACTGGGAGACGGTGATCGTCTCGGTGCCGATGACGTCGCCGGCCGAGTTCTTGATCTCATGAACGAACTCGTTGCCGGGCAGGTTCCACAGCGAGTAGTCGCTGATGGAGATCTTCTCGTAGAGGTTGGCCACGTCATACCCGGCCAGGAGGAAGCCCAGGGCGATGAGCAGACCACCGGCGGCCACGAAGGGGATCATGTAGGACACCCCGGTCATGACGGACCTCTGCAGACGCCGGGCCCAGTGCTCGGAGCCCTCCTCACTCTCCTCGGCGGACTCGCCGCCGGCCGGCACGCGGGCGGCGCTCGGGTCATCGACGGCGGCCAGGGCCTTGTCCACGAGGGAGCCGGCATCGTTGACGGCGGCCTTGACACCGACGTCGATGACGGGCTTGCCGGCGAAGCGCTCGCGGCCCTTGACCGGCAGGTCGTGGGCGAAGATGACGGCGCTGGCCCGCTTGATGAGCTCGGGGTCGAGGGCGTCGATCTTGCCCGAGCCCTGGCCCTCGATGGCCACGGTGATGCCGCGGTCCTTGCCGGCCTGCTCCAGGGCCTCGGCGGCCATAAAGGTGTGGGCGATGCCGGTGGGGCACGAGGAGACCCCCACGATGACGGTCTCGCCCTCCGCCGGGGCCGACGACGCCGCAGCGGCCTTGGTCTGCGCGGCACCGGACCCTGCGGCTGAGTCCGCGGCGCTTCCGGCCTCACCGGCCGCGCTGGCCTTGCTCTCCTCCCCGCCGTCGAGCAGCTCGGGCTGGACCTGCCCGGTGACGATCCGGGTGATCTCCTCGGCGTCGGCGGCCTGGCGCAGGGCATCGGTGAACTCGGTCTGCATGAGTCCGCGGGCGAGCTTGGCCAGGAGCTGGAGGTGGAAGTCGTCGGCGCCATCGGGGGCGGCAATCATGAAGATGAGGTCGGCGGCCTGCCCGTCGGCGGCCCCGAAGTCGACCGGCTCGGCCAGGCGGGCGAAGCCGAGGCTGGGGGCCAGGACGTGGGGGCTGCGGCAGTGCGGGATGGCGATGCCGCCGGGGATCCCGGTGGGAGCGGTGGACTCGCGCTTCTTGGCGTCGGCGGCCAGGCCGTCGGGGCTGGAGGCCCGGCCGGCGCCGGCCACGGTGGCGGCCAGGAACTCGATGACGTCTTCCTTGCCAGGGCCGGCGTCGGCGTCGAGCGCGACCAGCTCGGGGATGATGAGGGGCTTGTTCTCGGTCATGGTCTTCCTTGGTGTCCGAGGTGCCGTCGCCCGGTGGGCTGCGGCGGGTCACAGGTGGTCAAGGGTGGTGGGCGACGGTCATGCGGTCAGTGGTGGTCATGCGGTGGGTCGGTGGGCGGGTGGTGGACAGTTGGTGCTGGTACCAGCTCGGTGGCCGGCCGGTAGCCGCCGGCGCATGCGGGGGCCGCGGGCTCGCGGGTCCGCGGCCCCGGCGCCTGCGGGTGCCCCAACTCAGGAGAGCCGGGTGACGACGGCCGCCTGCTCGGGCAGGTCAGCGGGCGTGGGCAGGGTGGTTCCGGGCAGGGAGGCGGCGGCCGAGCCGTAGGCCATGGCGGTGCGCAGGCGCTCGGCCTCGTCGCCGCCGTTGACGTCGGCCAGGATGTAGCCGGCCACTGAGGAGTCCCCGGCGCCGACGGTGGAGACCACCGGGACCTCGGGGGCGGTGGCGTGCCAGGCGCCGTCGGCGGTCACCAGGACGGCGCCGGCGGGACCGAGGGTCACCATGACGGCACCGAGCCCCAGGCCCACCAGGAGGCGGGCGGCGTCGACGACGGGACCGTAGTCACCCTGGACGGCACCCTCCTCGAGCGCCATGGCGCGCTCGGCGGGCAGGCCGGCGAGCTGGCCGAGCTCCTCACCGTTGGGCTTGATGAGGTCGGGGGCCGATGCGGGCAGCTCGGCGGCCAGGGCCGCCAGGGGCTCGTCGGAGGTGTCGACGGCGATGCGCAAGCCCGGAGCGGCCTCCCGCAGCAGCCCCACGAGGCGGGCGTACCACCTGGCCGGCGCGCCCGGCGGCAGGGAGCCGGACAGGACCGCCCAGTGGTGGGTGTCGGCCCCGGCTGACACCCCCGTGAGGGTGAGGGTCTCCAGGAGGGCCTGCTCGACGGCGTCGATCTCCTCCTCGCTCAGGCCCGCCCCCAGCTCGTTGAGCTTGGTGGTGGTGCCGTCGGGCTCGGTGACGGCGGTGTTGATGCGGGCGGGTCCGGCCACGGGCACGGATCGCACGGTGAGGCCGGGCAGCTCGAGGGCGCCCAGGGCGGTGAGGATGGGGTCGTTCTCGGCGGCGGGCAGGACGGCGGTGGCGGCGCGCCCGGCGTTGGACAGGACGCGGGCGACGTTGACGCCCTTGCCTCCCGGTTCCATGACGACGCCGGTCAGGCGCTGGACGGCGCCGCGCTGGAGGGGGCCGGGCAGGGAGACGGTGCGGTCGAGGGACGGGTTGGGTGTGAGGGTCAGGATCATGCGACAAGTACCTCGGTTTCGGTGGCGGTGAGCTGGTCGATGAGTGCGGGCGGGAGCTCGACGTCGGTGACCAGGAGGTCGATGTCGTCGAGGGAGGCGAAGGAGACCAGGTGCTCCTGGCCGATCTTGGTGGAGTCGACCAGGGCCACCACCTGGCGGGCGCTGCGCACCATGGCGCGTTTGACGGTGGCTTCGTCAGGGTCGGGCGTGGACAGTCCGTGGGCTGCGCTCAGGCCGTTGGCTCCCAGGACGGCGACGTCGACCCTCAGGGTGGACAGGGCCTCGACGGCTTCGGGGCCGACGGCGGCCTGGGTGAGTCCGCGCAGCTGGCCGCCGAGGATCCGCACCCGGGTGCGTCCGGCGGCGGCCAGGCAGGCGGCGGTCAGGACGGAGTTGGTGATGACGGTCAGGTCGGTGTCGCCCGGCAGGAGGCGGGCGAGCGAGCCGGTGGTGGTTCCGGCGTCGATGAGGAGCGTGGTGCCGGGCTTCGGTGCGAGCCGCGCCAGGGCGGCTCGGGCGATGGCCTGCTTGGCGGTGGGGTTGACCTGCTCGCGCTGGGTCACGCCGGTCTCCGGCAGGGCGGGGGCGGGGATGGCGCCGCCGTGGACCTTGCGCAGGGCGCCGTTGCGGTCCAGGGCGGTCAGGTCGCGGCGGATCGTCTCAGGGGTGACGTCGAAGTGCTCGGCGAGATCGGCGACGAGAACCCGCCCCGCACCGCGCACCTGCTCCACGATCTGGCGGTGCCTGTCCTCGATGCGCATGTTCACCTCCTGGAAGGTCCGTGCCGTCAGTCCAGTACGCCCGTTCGGGCATCCACTCGACCCTTAATGTCTGAACAGACATGAGAGTATGCCCGTTCAGACATTCATGTCTACCCCAGAGTGACTCACAATACATTTCATAGGTTGTTTTGAGAACAGGGTCCGCCCGACGGGCACCACCGCCCCATCGAGGACGTCCTTCGGCGCCCAGGACTGCGTTCTCCGACAAACGACTGCGGGCGCACCCCAGTAGCCCGGAGGACAACGCAGTCCCCGATCGGAAAGTACGTCCTCGGCGCGAACCGCAGTCCTCGCCGCCCAGGCCGCCCGAATGGTCCCCGATGACGCCCCGTCGTCGACGCCCCGCAGACAGCACTCGTGCCCGCCTCCCCGAGTGGGGAGGCGGGCACGAGTCTCGATCCGCATATCGCTGCGGTTCAGCCTGGAGCGGTCTGCGTCAGTCTGACCCAGCCGGCATCAGCCGAGTCAGCCGACGTCAGGCGGCGTCAGGCGACCTGCTGTCTGCGGCGCAGGATGAGGTAGCCGCCGACGACGAGCAGCGCGAGGGCGAGTACCCCCACGCCAAGTGAGGCGCCGGTGCGGGCCAGAGGACTATCACTGGCCGCCTGGTCCGGGCGCTCGGGCCCGGCTGCTTGGGCGGGTGCTCCGGACGCGGCCGGAGCGGCGGTGGCTGCGGGCTGCGCGCCGCTCCCCGCAGACGGCTCGGTGCCGCCGCCCACAGAGGTCTCACCAGCACCAGGGCCGCCCTGCGGGGTGGATGCCGCCTTGCCGCCGGCCCCGTCCGCCGCAGCGTCAGCGCCCGTCGCCGTGCTGTCTCCCGAGTCCACTCCGGGGTCGGCCGCATCCTCATCCTCGATCTCGACCGAGAAGCGGTTGAGAACCGTACCGGCGGCGTCGAGGGTCTCGACGGAGGCCCAGCGGCAGGTGGCGGCCTGGACCGTGCGACAGGCGCGAGTGGGGGCGTCGGCCGGGAAGGTGAGGTTGAAGTCGACCCGCCCGGTGGTCGGGCCGGTGGGGTTGACGGTGAGGTCGAGGTCCTTGGTCAGGATCTCCTTATCCCCCGCGCTGACGCGCACGCGCCGGGCGCCGGCGGCCTGCTCGGTGGGGTTGGTGTAGGCCAGGGAGTCCAGGGTCACGGAGACCGTGTCGGTGCTGCGCGCGCCGCCTGAGCTGACGTACACGGGCCCCACGGTCATCGCGGTCTGCCGCTTGGAGTAGACGGCTGTGACGGGCTTGTCGCCGAAGGAGGCCAGGTAGGCGGAGGTGACGTCGCGGTCGAGGACGCCGGTGTTGGTCACGGGCTTGTCCTTCAGAACGGTGTAGCCGTCGCCGCCGGTCAGCAGGAAGGAGTTGGAGGCGACGACGACGCTGTCGCCGTCGGCCAGCGGCTTGCCGTCGACGAGGATCTCGCGGATCGCGGGGGCGGCCCCGGCCTCGCCCCCGTATCCGGGATCGGTGGTGGCCTCGGTGAGGACGTCGACATTCCGGGACAGCCCCAGGGTGAGGACAGGACGGCTGGAGCCGGGCTGCCACTGCTGGGACAGCAGAGTCTTGAGCTCGGCGCCGGTGAGGGTCGTGTAGGCCATCTCGTTGCCGAAGGGCTGGACGGTGTAGGCCTCCCCCGAGGTCAGGACCCCATCACCCTCCGAGCCGGAGGCGGCGTAGAGCAGGTCGGCGCGCACGCCGCCGGGGTTCATGATGCCCACGTAGCGGGTGGAGCCGGTCGGCTGGATGTCGGTGGCGAGCCAGCTGCGGAAGGACTCGGCGATGAGGTTGGAGGCGGTGGACTCGGTGCCGCGGTTGGCGCCGGGGCCGGAGCCGTCCGAGCCGCGCAGGAAGTCCGAGCCGATCTTGGCCAGCGGCTTGCCGCCCTCGGCGGCGGAGTCCTTCTCCGCCTGGGACACGATTCCGGCGACGCCGTAGGCGTCGGTGGTGCAGCTCGAGCTGCGCAGGTCCTTGTTGTCGGCGCTGACCACTGAGGTCTTCCGGCTGGCGGGGTCATAGCTCAGGCGGATGCGTCCCAGCGCCCAGCCGTAGTGGTCGGCCTGGACGACGGCGATCTGGTTGCCCTCGGCGCCGGTGACGGTCTTGGCGAAGGGCACGTGGGTGTGCCCGGAGAAGACGGCGTCGACGTTCTTGGAGAAGCTCGTGGCCGTGGAGGCCGCGTCCTCGTGGCTGAGCACGACGACGACGTCGGCCTCACCGTTGGCGGTATCGCCGTCCTTGAGCTCGGCGGCACGGGCGTTGGCGGCGGCGACCGCCGGGCTCAGGGTGAGGGTGGACAGGGCCGAGGGCGACACGAGGGTGGGAAGTTCATCGGTGACGACACCGACGAAGCCGACGCGCACACCGCCGACCTCCTTGATGAAGACTCCTTTGCCGCCGCCCTCGGCGCTCAAGGGAGCCGAGCCGGAGACGTTGGCGGCCAGGATCGGGAAGTTCGAGGCGGGCAGGATGCGGGTCTCCAGGTCGGTCAGGCCCTGGTCGAGCTCGTGGTTGCCCAGGGCGGAGACATCCAGGGACATCGCGTTGAGCGCCTCCATGGTGGGGCGGTCCTGGAGGATGGAGGAGACGTAGGCCGATCCTCCCACGGAGTCTCCGGCGGAGACGAACAGCGTGTTGGGGTTGGCGGCGCGGGCGGAGGAGACCTCGCAGGCCAGCGTGACCGCGCCGGGGTCCTCGACGGATGTCTGCCCGGTGCCGCTGTCCGTCTGAGTTGTCCGGGAGATGTGGCCGTGCAGGTCGGTGATGCCCAGCAGGTCGATGGTGGTGGCGCCGGCAGCCGGAGCGTCAGCCGGGGCAGCCGGGGCGGCCGGCTCGTCAGCACCGGCGGGAGGGCTGAGCGGGAAGGGACAGAGGGCTGTCAGCGTCAGCGCGCACATGACGGCGCCGACCCTGACGGCCCGCGTGGGGCGCAGTCGCATGTCGTTCCTTATCAGGCGGAGGGATGGTGACCCGGGAGAAGGTGAGGAGAGGAACATGGGTCACCGTATGCGCCCCTGCGATACGGGGCATTATTTTTCGTGGCACTCACTGACATTCATCAGACGGCGCTCGTACCCGCCTCCCCCGGGTGCCCGTCCACGCCGTCGGGCCATGCCTCCACAGCGGGAGCGAGGCGAGGAACGAGCCGCGCGAATGGTTGCCATGAGCGTCGATCCCACTCCCCTCCCATGCCCACGCCCCGTCCCACGCGACAACGACGGCGTCCGCCGCCTCGTTCTCAGAGGCGACGGACGCCGTCGCTGTGGGCGCGAGCCCGGATCAGCCAGGTATCAGACGATGCCGTGGGCGATCATGACGTCGGCAACGCGGGTGAAACCGGCCGCGTTGGCGCCGAGCACGTAGTCGCCGGGGCGGCCGTACTCCTCGGCCGCGGCGACGCAGGAGTCGTGAATGTCGGCCATGATGCCGGTCAGCTTGGCCTCGGCGGTGGCGAAGTCCCAGCGGGTGCGGCCGGCGTTCTGCTCCATCTCGAGGGCGGAGGTCGCCACGCCACCGGCGTTGGCGGCCTTACCGGGGCCGAAGAGGATGCCGGCCTTCTGGAAGGCCTCGACGGCCTCCGGGGTGGAGGGCATGTTGGCGCCCTCGGAGACCACGCCGCAGCCGCCCCGCAGCAGGGTGTTCGCGGCGTCGCCGTCGAGCTCGTTCTGGGTGGCGCAGGGCAGGGCGACGTCGCCGGGGACGTCCCACACGGAGCCGCCGGTCACGAGGCGGGCACCGGGGCGACGCTCGACGTAGTCGGCCACGCGGCCGCGCTCGACCTCCTTGACCTGCTTGAGCAGCTCGAGGTCCACCCCGGCCTCGTCGACGACGTAGCCGGAGGAGTCGGAGAAGGTGATGGGGGTGGCACCGAGCTGCTGGGCCTTCTCGATGGCGTAGATCGCCACGTTCCCGGCACCGGAGACGAGGACCTTCTTGCCCTCGAGGGACTCACCCTTGGTGGCGAGCATGGACTGGGCGAAGAGCACGGTGCCGTAGCCGGTGGCCTCGGTGCGCACGAGGGAGCCGCCCCAGGCCAGGCCCTTACCGGTGAGAACGCCGGCGTCGTAGGAGTTCCGCAGGCGCTTGTACTGGCCGAACATGTAGCCGATCTCGCGGCCGCCCACGCCGATGTCGCCGGCGGGCACGTCGGTGGAGGGGCCGATGTGGCGGGCCAGCTCAGTCATGAAGGACTGGCAGAAGCGCATGACCTCGGCGTCGGAGCGGCCGTGCGGGTCGAAGTCGGAGCCGCCCTTGCCGCCGCCGATGCCCTGGGCGGTCAGGGCGTTCTTGAAGATCTGCTCGAAGCCGAGGAACTTGATGATGCCGGCGTTGACCGAGGGGTGGAAGCGCAGGCCGCCCTTGTAGGGGCCCAGCGCGGAGTTGAACTCGATGCGGAAGCCGCGGTTGACGTGGACCTGGCCGGCGTCGTCGACCCAGGGAACCCGGAACATGATCTGGCGCTCGGGCTCGACGATGCGCTCCAGGAGGGCGCCCTCGGCGTAGTGGGGGTGCTTGGCGATGACGGGATCGAGGGACTCGAGCACCTCGTGGACGGCCTGATGGAACTCGACCTCTCCACGGTTGCGAGCCACAACCTGCTCATAGACCTTTTCGACAACGTCCTGCATGGGGGACTCCTTCGCCTAGCGGAATAAGCTCAGCACCTGGCTGGTCGCCGCGGCGCCGCGAGAAGACTTCCACCGAGACGTTCACTGAGACGAAACATCTCGCGATCCGGAGGAAACATAGCCGTCGCAAAGGCCGCATTCCGGACGTTTGCGCAACACAGATCACATTCCTGGAGGATCTGGAGACATGAGTAGTGAACAGCTTTCAGACGGTTCCGTCGAGACGGCCCGCTACACCCACGGTCACAGTGCGGCGGTGCTCAACGCGCACTCGCGGCGCGGCGCGGCGGACTCGGCCGCCTACCTGCTTGCCCACCTGCGTACGGGAATGGACCTGCTCGACGTCGGCTGCGGGCCGGCGTCCATCACCGCGGATCTCGCTGAGCGCGTCGCCCCGGGGCGGGTCGTGGCCCTCGATGCCGCGGCCGGCGCCCTGGAGGCGGCTCGGGCGACGCTTCGCGACCGGGGGCTGTCCGAGCAGGTGGAGGTGACCAGCGGGGACGTCATGGCCCTGCCCTTCGAGGACGCCTCCTTCGACGTCGTCCACGCCCACCAGGTTCTTCAGCACCTCGCGGACCCGGTGGGCGCCCTGGCCGAGATGCGCCGCGTCACCCGCCCCGGCGGGATCGTGGCCGTGCGCGACGCCATCTACTCCGCCATGACCTGGTTCCCCGAGCCCGCGGGCATGGAGCAGTGGCGCTCGGTCTACATGGCCACCGCCCGGGCCAACGGCGGCGAGCCCGACGCCGGGAGCCGGCTACTGTCCTGGGCCCGGGCGGCGGGCTTCACCGACGTGACGGCCTCGGCCTCCACCTGGTGCTACGCCACGCCTGCCGATCGGGCCTGGCAGTCGCAGACCTGGGCGCAGCGGTGCCTGACCTCCTTCGGTCCGCGGGCCGTCGAGCTGGGACTGGCGGACGGGGCCGACCTGGAGGCGATGGCCCAGGCATGGCGGCAGTGGGGAGACAGCGAGGACGCCTGGTTCGTCGTCGTGCACGGTGAGGTCCTGGCCCGCGTCTGAGGGCGGGTGCACGGGATCGACCGGCACCGGTCAGGCCTCAGGTGCCCAGTGCCCAGATCGAGGCCGCGTCCGGCGCGGTGAAGCGGAAGCCGGAGGCGAGCAGCGCCCGGGGGACCGCTCGCTGGGAGGCACCGAGCAGCTCGGCGAGCATCCCGCCGATGCTTCCGGTACTGCCACCCGCCCCGGCCCTGCCCGCCCGGTCCAGCAGGAACTGGGGCACCACCGCCACCGAGGGCGGGCCGCCGGCCCGCGACAGCAGCCGGTGGAGGTCGCGATTGCGCAGCGGCTCGGGCGCGGTCAGGTTGACCGGCCCGCGGACGTCGTCGTGCTCGATGGCCCACAGGAGCCCGGCCGCGGCATCCTCCAGGGCGATCCACGGCTGCCACTGGTCACCGCGGCCCAGCCGGGCCCCCGCCCCGACCCGGTAGGCGGCGCCGAGGATCCTGCCCAGCCCGCCCGAGGAGCTGACCACCAGGCCCGTGCGGGACTGGACCGTGCGCAGCCCGGCCTGCGCCGCCGGGCCCGCAACGGACTCCCAACGCCGGCACAGCTCGGACAGGAATCCCTCACCCGGGCCGCTGGCCTCGGTGAGGATCTCCTCGCCCCGATCCCCGTAGAAGCCGGAGGCCGATCCGCTCAGCAGGACCTCGGGTCGCCCGGCCGGGGGCAGGCCCGCGGCGACACGGGCGATGAGGGCGGTGGTGGACAGGCGCGAGGCCGCCAGCTCGCGACGGCGCGCCGGCGTCCAGGGGCGCGGCGCAATCGGGGCGCCCGACAGGCAGACCACGGCCCTGGCGCCCTCCAGGGCGCTGGGCGGCAGGAGGCGCTCGGCGGGTGCCCACCAGGCGTGCTCCCTGCCGGAGTCATCGACCTCGATGCCCTCCCGCAGTTCCCCACCCGCTGCGCTGCGGTGGAGGATCCGGATCCTCCAGCCGCTGTCCCGGGCCAGGTCCGCCAGGCGGGATCCGATGAGGCCCGCTCCGGCCACGACGAGCAACCCCGGGTCGCCGCGCCGGCTGGACCGCTCTGAGGGGGTGGCGTGAGTACTCATGAACTCACCCTAGGCGCTCGGCTGCCCCACGGGCCCCGGTCCCGGCCGCGCCCCTACCGACGAGGCGAGGGGAGGCAGGTCTCCGCTCTCTTCCGGCCAGGAGTGAGCCGTATCGGTCCACAGGATGCACAGGATGCACACAACGGGCACCCACTCCTTTAGGCTCTTCCCAATGCCCGAACACACCCCCGCTTCCCGCTCCTCCGTGATGGACCTGATGGCTCTGCGCTCCGTCACGGAGCTTCCCGTCACCCGGCGCCATGTCCTGGACCCCGAGGTCCTGCGGACGGTGGCGGCCGTCGACAGGGTCGGCGACCTGACGCGCTTCAACGTCGCTGAGGTGCCCGAACTGGCCCAGCTATCCGCCCCCGAGGAGCTGCTGGCGCCCGACGAGCGCGGCTGGGCCCTGGGGCACGCCCTGTCCCTGGCCGTGGAGCACGGGCAGCGCCTGTGGCTGAGCGAGGTTCCCACGCAGCGGCTGGGGCTGCTGCGGAGCGTCCTGGGTGAGCACCTCGTCCACATCGCCTCCCTAGAAACACCCGACGGCGCCGAGACACCGCGGACCGACGGTGCCGGTCAGGGCGAGGGCAGCGTCGTCGTCGCCGTGAGCCCGCGCCGTCTCCTGGACGAGTGGGCCACCGGGACGCCTGAGCAGATCCGCTACCTGCGCACTGTGCTGGAGGGGACGGACCCGCTGCGCGTCTCCCGGCACACCCTGGCCGCCCTGCAGGAGGCGAAGGTGGACCTGGTGCCGCGCGCCGGCATCGTCCGTCTGCTGCACAACCCCCGCTTCCTGGCCTACGCGACGGTGTTCATCTACTCCTCGCTGCGGGCGCTCCCGGCCGTCTACGCCCCCGGCTTCCGCGGCAACCCCTGGGTGCTGTGGGCCATCGACATCATCACCGCAGTGCCCTACACCTGGGGGATCATCGCCATGGTGGCGGGCAAGCGGCGCCGCATCCGCTTCGCCGGCTTCCTCGTCACCCTCATCACCTTCGTGGCGCCCTACGTGTACTTCTTCCTGGCGGGCGACGACGGACACGGCAACCAGTACCCCGGCTGGGTCATCATGGTGGTCATCGGCCTGGTGCTGGCCACCTTCCTGCTGGAGGGCGGCCGCTGGCTGCGTGACGTGGCGGTCGCCCGGGGGCTGCGCGCCCCCGGGGACGGTTAGTCCGGCCTACGCCGCTGCCGCAGTCGATTCCTCCCCGCGGATCGAGCGCAGCACCCCGGCGAGCAGGAACCACCCGCCCGAGACGATGAGGACGGCGACCGCGCTGAGCGGCCGGTGGGGGTAGATCGCCACCAGCCAGCAGGTGGCCAGGAACCATACGGCCACCGCACCGATGTTGAGGGCGCGGAAGCGCTTGACGCGGGCCGGGTGCGCGTAGTGCGTGG
>ERZ772999.37-NODE-37-length-87680-cov-5.633689_pt1 | contig 87680 bp, 77 predicted proteins | sample MGYA00511467_ERZ772999 | MGnify/ENA primary metagenome ERZ772999 (study PRJEB29015, sample SAMEA2738064) | human oral metagenome | biome: human oral; feature: human-associated habitat; material: saliva | place: China | collected 2218 ... | reverse complement strand
TGATACCCCACTACAGATGTTTTCCTTTCACGGATTTTTCACGCATTGGTTTTGGATCTTTCATCAAGCGATTCCAATTTGGATAGTAATGATGTTATTTATGAATAATAAGGACATTAGATTATTCGGTCTTTATATTTCACTGGCAGTAGCCTTTGCGCCGCTACCAACAGTGGGATTCGGATTAATCTTAGTGAGAGAACTTATAATAAAAATTAAACATAGTAGCTTTACGCAAGCATTAAAAGAGGCTCTGTGTCTAGAAAATATTGTGCCAATCTTAGGTATAGTGCCAATATTGCTGCTTTTTAGACAAAATTCGAGTACAGTGGGTTTGATGTTCTCAAGAACATATATCGTACCACTAAGGGAATATCTATTATCCTATATAGTTTATTTGATTTTTGAAGTTTTCATTTTCTTTTTCATCATGACAAAAAAGAATAAAAGTGTGGTTTTATTCTCAATAATACTCCTGACCATACTACCGTTATTTTACTTAGGAGGTGGGGCTGATTTTGGGAATCGCACGACTATTCCTATAATGATTCTATTATTCATTGAGACAGTTAACTTCTATGTTGACAACAGGAGTCGTAAATATAGAATTTGGTTTGTAAACTTAATATTAATATTATCGTTACCAACAAATCTAGCTGAAATAAATCGATCCTTAATCTATACTTACAAAAGAGATTCAGTGACATACAGATTTGAGAGTGACGGATACGGGACACTGGCCAACTTTGAACATAATGAATCAAAGATGTTTATCAAGAATTTTATTACAAAATATTCACCAGATCAAAATTTCTTTACAAGATATATACTAAAATAAGAAGGGAGACATCATGAAGAAGTATGACAAATTATTTAAGATATTATACGAATGTGGGATATTATTGGTCGGTTTTATAGTCGTTGATGTTTTTATCTCAATAGTCCTCTTTTGCCTAAAGCTACATATTTCAGTGATTAACTTCTGGGCGTCACTAATTATTACCATGCTTGTTTACTTACTGATTGGTAAAAACAATAATAGAATTTACATCGAGAAGGCAATTAGCGTTTTACTATTTTTGGTAATTTTATTTAGCTCAATCTTTGTAGCTAGTAAGATTTATGATTCATCTTACGACGGTAATAGCTACCATAAGGGAGCAATTGGGATGATGTCACATGGTTGGAATCCAGTATATGAGACGGCAGAAGATTATAGCGATAATATATTCCATATTCGCGGAGCAAAGATCTTTACCTGGATTGATCATTATCAAAATTTGAGTTGGATTTTTGGAGCCACAGTCTATCGAGTTTTTGGCAATATCGAAACAGCTAAAAGTTTAAACTTTCTGCTGATTGGTGGTGTCCTATTTATCCTAATGAATTATTTTAGAAGATTTAGGTTCAAAAATAGTCAAAGCATAATATTAGCATTTGTTACAGTTTTTTCGCCAGTAGTCTTGTCCCAGTTCTTTAGTTTTTATATTGATGGAAACCTTGCAGTTGCTTTCTATTTATATATCGCAACAATAAGCTTAATTATCTTTGAACTGATCAAACAAAAAAGACTTTCAGGTGACCTTATATTCCCCTTCTTCTTCAGTATTTGTATTTTAGCCAATTTAAAGTTAACCGGTATTCTATTAATTGCAGCAGGTACTTTACCACTGGCAGTCTACCTGACTGTTCTTTTTGTAAAAAAGAAGATTGAAGCTGCTGATTACTGGAAATTATTTGGAACAACTATAGCTTCAATTTTATTTGCAATTTTGGTGATTGGAAGTACTAGTTATGTAAAAAACACTATTACTATGCATAATCCGTTCTATCCACTACTAGGTGATAATCGTTCGGATATTATCACAACTATGCAGCCGGCTGAATTAATGGAAAAAAATCAGCTCGAAAAGTTATTAATATCAATTTTCTCTAGAAGTGATAATGTGCAGCTATATTCATGGAAAGCATTAGAATATAAATTGCCATTAACTTGGAATACTGAAGAAATTAATAGTCTAAATATTACAGATACTAGAATTGGTGGCTTTGGAATCTTCTATAGCTTTATCTTCATTATTAGTATACTAACGATTGTAATATACTTAGTAAAAGCATGCTCGATGAAGATGGAGACTGGCTCTGATGGTGCATTAAAAAGAATACTTGTGGGCTGTATTTTAGCTAGTATCTTAATTTATTTAGTACTCCCTACCGAAAACTGGTGGGCCAGATATGCGCCAAATATTTATTTATTAACACCAATAGCATTAGCAATAATTTTTGGTAAAATGAATCGATCCCCTAAGAATAATTTAATAAAAGCAACTTTAGCAGTTTTTATAACTGTGATATTCTTGAATCAACTGCCATTTATTTATTTTAGGGCAATTACACCTGAAGGAAATAGGATCGTAAAGACTGAATTAATGGAGGCGAAGGATTATATTGAAAGAAATCCAGAAGCTAAGGTGATCATTAATAATCACTACATGGGGGTATTCTATAACCTGCTAGATCGTGGGATTGTCAGGGCGGATGGAAGCAATTTTGAGTTCTTGAAACGCGAGATTGATCGTGAAGCGAAAGAAAAACATCCTCACGTCTTCTTCTGGGGGAGAGCATTATATTAAAAAGAAGCCCGAAAGTGGGCTTCTTTTTTTGCTTAGTTTGCATGAATAATATATTATAGTATAGGATTTTTAGTCCCAAGGAGTGAGTTGATTTTTATTCACGAGGAAGGCTTTCCTAGCAAGCTCTTTTAATGGAGTATCGCTTTTACTATCTGAGTAAAACTCATCAATAGAGGTACTTTGGTATTCTTTTTTGAAGCGCCTTACTTTTTCTTCGCCGCGACAATTTTCGCCAGTGATCTTCCCTGTTTTTTCGTCCATTTTGGTTCCCATTAGACTAACTTGAAGACGATCGGTCATTTCCTTTAGAATAAATTCAGGCGAGGCAGAGATAATGAGGTCATTCTCTTTTTTCTGCTCCTGATACCATTTCTTAATTTTACACTGGTGCTGATCCCAGAAGGCAGAGAGATCTAAAGAACGGACAGACTTTAAAAAACTAAAAAAGCGCTGTTTGAATTCTTTGCGACTAATAACTTTTGATTTAAATAGTATGGCTGCGAAAATTTGGTATGGTAGGTAAGCTACAAGAAGTGGCTGCTTTTTTACTGAATACTTCCAAAAATCTAGGGATGCGTCGCCATCATATATTGTCTTATCAAAATCATAAACATTCATACTAGAGCCTAATAATCACCATTAAATAACCAACAAAAATGAGTCCCATAATAGCTAGATGTTTATTTTTCATAATCACATCAGCTGGATCACCATATTTATCTTTTTCGGCGGTATAGATATAGGAAATCATAAGGATGATTAGTAACGGGACACTGATTAGGTAGAGGTCACGATGTCCAGCATTGGCATTAATACACCATTCAGTATAAAAAACAATAATTAGCATAAGGAACATGTTCATGATTGACTTAAGGAATTCGGCATTGTATTTTTTTAGAACTGCGCGGGTTTGGTTGCCGGTTTTAGTAATTTCATTATAGCGTTTTGAGATACCTAGGTAGAAAGCACCTGACATGACTACGAGGTAAAGTAAAGCGGAGATGGCGATATTAGTCAAACTACTACCAAGAAAAAGACGAATAAGAAAACCAGAAGCAAGGATGGTTACATCAATAATTGGGACGTTTTTGAGACCAAGCGAATAGAGGAGATTAAGGATAAAATAGCCTGCAATCAAAGCAATGGAGACCCAGGAAAACTGAAAGGCAAGCGAGATAGTGATAGCAAAGGCAAGAAGAACAACCAAAGTGATCCAAGCTTCCTTCTTAGTTACAGCGCCACTGGCTAATGGCCTATTTTTCTTAACTGGATGCAAGCGATCTTTTTCAATATCTTTATAGTCATTAATAATATAAATTGAGGAAGCGACTAGGCAAAAAACAAAGAATCCGGCCACACTGCTTCGAAAATCCTGAAGAGTGAGATGACGGAGTCCAAAAATTAATGGAAGAAAAATTAGAAGATTTTTAATAGAATGTTTTGGACGAAGAAGCTTGATGATACTTTTAATTTTTTGCATATAATTCCCTACTTATGGCTAAAGATTTGGTAAATATTTTCCGCAAGAATTTCAGAGACATCAATAAAATCAACCTTGGTTAACTCCGGTTTAATTGTAAGAGTATTCGTAATAATGATTTTATCGATATCTTCTTTATTGAGGTTTTCATAAGCGTTACCACTAAAGACTGGGTGAGTAGCCATCACACTAACATGATTGGCCCCTTTTTCCTTCAGAGCAGCTGCAGCGTGGCAGATAGTGCCGGCGGTATCAATCATGTCATCTATAATGATGATATTTTTATCTTTTGGATCACCAATAATGTTCATGACTTTACTTTTATTTTTTACATAACGATTTTTATCAATAATAATAACATCATTACAGTGTACAAGGTCGGCAATCTTGCGAGCGCGTTTGACGCCACCAGCATCCGGTGAGGCGATGGCAAAAGAATCTTTTTTATAATTCTTCTCAATATATGCAGCAAATTGTTTTTCTAGAGTAATGTTTTCGATAGTCATATCAAAGAAGCCTTGGGTCTGGGCGGAGTGTAGATCTATTGTAATAACATGATTGATTGCTACAGAATGTAATATGTCGGCAATTACCTTGGAGCTGATTGGAGTGTTTGGTTCAGCCATACGATCCTGGCGTGCATAACCAAAATAAGGAATGACAAGATTTATACTTTTTGCAAAACCACGCCTAGCAGCATCAGCAAGGAGAAGAACTGGAAAGAGATGCTGATCAATTGGAGGGTTGGTGGACTGAATAATAAAAACATCCTTACCTCTAATGTCGTCAAGAATTTGGACATGGACTTCACCGTCACTAAAAGTATCAGAGGTGCGGTTAGCTAATTTAAGACCAAGGTTGTCGGCAATTTTCTGCGAGAGAATCTGGTCGGTTCCGGATATTAAAATACAGTTTTTTAAGCAAGATTTATCTACCTTCATCATACCTTTATTATAGCACGCTGAGAGATTCGCGTGGGTAAGTATCTCTAATTAATGAATTAGAAAAGAGACTTCTCCAAGCTCCAGATTTGAGCTTTATTAGTCTTGGACCATTTATCCCAAATTTGAATCTGTGTTCCATAGTAGGCATAAGCACCATTAACATCAAGAGCTTTTGTTTCATCGCAAGTGGTATGGAAGAAGAAGCCACCTTCAACTTGTTCTGCTTGCCAAATTTGAGAACAGTTGTTATTTCCTTCTGATAGTAAGAAGATTGGTTCATTGTTTGAAACATGGTTAGTATTAAAGCTTAGAAGTTTACCAGACAAAGCGCTCTTGATTTGGTATTTATTACTACCTAGGTGTTTAATATTCCAGATTTGAGCTTTATTTTCTTTGGACCATTGAGAATAGAGCTGAATTTTGGCATAGTCTGCTGGACTAGAGAAAGCGACATCAAGGTAGAAGTTTGGATTGAGGGTAGTCTTGATATAGTAGTTGCCGTCTTCGATGAGGGGTTTGAAAGGAGTGGAAGCATCAACAACTTGCTCAAGCTGCCATTTTTCAGACTGCTTAATCGGACTGCTCGATAGATTAATTTCTACTGGTGTAGCATAAGTAACAGAATCACCCCGGACGCGAAGAGTTCGATTTTCGTCACACGATGAATAGAAGATATACTGATTTTGATCTTTAGTAATCTTCCAACGACTCGAACAATCGTCAAGGTTTTCTGTGGTTAGTTTAATTTGTGGCTGATTTAAGACATCATCAAAATTATAAGAAAGATTTTTGTTAGATAACACGCTCTTAATAGTATAAATATTGTTGCCAAGATGAGTAAATTGCCACTGCTGTGCAAGATTCTCTTTAGACCATTGAGAATACATTTGAGCTAAGGCGTTTTCGTTCTTACTAGCATATTGGACATCAATGTAGAATTTTTGATTAAGATTGGTGGAAATATAGTATTTGCCATCCTGAATAATTCCCTGTTTATTTGAAGAGACGTCAGGCTTTGCAATTGGTTTAAATTTAACGACTTGTTTGGAAATAGTAGGATCACCAAACCAACGTCCAAAAAGCATATAAAAATTACGATTACCATAGGCGCCACAATAGGAGGTACCTGGATAATTTTTAAGAGCATCAGCATTAGGTTGGTATGGGGTATAACGATAGAGAGCAGAGGTAGCTAGGTTTTCAATATTAACCTTTGAACCACCACAGGCAAAGTTTGGATTGTAGTAGATAAAGTTTTCACCAACAGGATAGTTAGTATAACCACCATCTAGGACATCACGAAAGAGTCTGGCGGCATTGCGAACTTGATTTCGAAAACCATAATATTTTGAATCACAGGCAGCTGTATCTGGACAACCAAAACCAGTGGCACTACGGTACTGAATATGATTTGGCCAGGTGTCAGTGACGAGACTTTGCTCTTTTTCGATGAGAGTAATTAAAACTTGTGGGTTAATTTGAAAATCTCGACTTGCCTCAAAAATAACCCGAGCGGCAGTTTGTTTTTCACCATTGTATTCAAAGGTCTCTTCAGAAAGACAGACAAATTTACCATTTTCAATATGATATTTATAGCCTGGAAAATTTGCGGCCCTCTGAATATTACGATCATTGCATGGGTTTTTAGAAGTGAGGAATTCCTGAATCTGAGCCTCAGTCATAGTGCCGACATTTGACATTGTATAGTCAGAAATAATATTGCCGGCATTAAATTTTGAGATATCATATGCCTTAGATTCTTTTAAATTTTTGGTTAGAAGAAAGCTAAGAGTAGAGATCATAAAAAAGACAAAAACCAACGCTAGAATATTTCTTGAAGTTCTATAAAAAGTAGAATAAAAAGCTAGATTAATTCTCTTTCTTCTTTTTAGAGTATCTTGCGGAATAATGCGTACGAGATCTTTTTTCATTAATTTACAATTAGTCCTTCTATTAAGCCAGTTTTTTGATTTGCATTTACTTCGATTTTAAAGTTTAGGTTACCAGAGGGGAGGTTTGCGAGTGGAATATCAAAACCTTCACAACTACCAGAAGATGGATTAGACACCACATTGACAGTTTCGGAATAGACTGAATTTCCTGACGAAAATACCGTAAGCTTGCAAGTACCAGGAAGCTTTAAAAATTGGTTAATATTGACACGAATACGATATTTATTACCAGCTTTTTCGGAATACGTAACTGTGCCAGTTAATTTATCTAGTTGATTAACATCCTGACCTTCGTATTGTTCGGGGGTTTTTGGAGTACGACCAGCTTCAGCATCTTCCTTTGTACCATCTTCTGTATGAATTGGCTGATTTGAGGTTTCATCTGAGGCTTGGTCAGTTTTTTGATGTATTTTTTCTGTTGTTTCTGGAGAATGATTAGTGTTTCTACCAAAATCAACTATCTTAAAAATCTTAAGAACAATAATAGTGGCAATAACCGCAAGGATAAACGCTGAGATAACAAAGAATGGGGTTTTGCTTTTCTGATGCCTTTTTGTGGTTTGTTTTGCCATTTAGATGATCCCTTTTATGTTTATATAATAGCACAAAAAGAATGGATTTTTTAATATGAATAGTTTAGTATAGAAGTTTATTTTAGATCTAATTTGAATTTTTGACTTATATAATTAAGAAATTTTCGAAATATCTTATCGGCAGTGTGTTTTTTTATAATTGAGATAATTAAGCCTCCAAAGAAAACAAGGATGGTAGTTAAGACGATAAAAATGATAAGGCTTTTAGAAGTGCTATATGTTTGCAGCCAGGCAAAGAAACTAGTTAAGATTAGGTAATTATAAGGTGCATCGTGAATTAAATAAATTCCCAACGTGTGCTCTGAGACCTTTATTAATTTATTAATAAGAGGATTTTTCTTAGCCACATTTGTTTTGACAAAGATCATAAAAAGACTAACGCTCATCAAAAGTGTAACAATAGAGTTTGGAGGCCACATATAGTACATGGAGATTTTTGGCATGAATGGGGAGGAGAGATATTTGAAGATGAAGATAAAGACCACTATAAGAATGAGTGAGAAAAAATGAATCTTAACGAATGATTCACGATCCTTTTTTAAAAAGCAATCAAGTTCTTGGTATTTGGAGATATATGAACCGAGAAAATAGAGAAAAATTAGCCAGATAAAGCGACTGTATATAACCCCACTTTCGGTACTATTAACGGCGAGACCAGAGATAGTAGGAATTACAGAAAGAAGAAAGAAAGAAGCGCCGAGAAGTTTTCGATGCTCTTTTTGATTGAGACTACCAATAAAAAGATTCAGGTATGGTGAAAGTAATAGGATGGCAATGTATGAAGTACATATACCAATAATAGCCTAGACTGACTGGAAAGAAGGTACTGAGAGTCGGAATATATCCACCTTTTATGATAATGCAGAGGATGATATTTAAGATGAAATAAAACCAAATATCATAGATTAGATGAATAATTTTCGTTTTCTTCGAGCTGTGACTTTTATAGAGGAAGAAGCCAGTAATTAACATAAATAGATTAACACCAATTTCACCAAAGTGTAGGAGAAAAGCCACGATAATTTTATTAAAACCACTTAAATTTTCAAAAATAAGACCTTTATAACAAACATGAAAAATAATGATCATGATAATTGCTACAATTCGCAAAAGATCGAGAGAATAATTTCTCTGCTTTTCTATCTTATTTACCTCCATAATAACCCTATTATATCTAATTATCTGTTTTTGGGGGGATTTTTCAAGAAGTTAGATCTTAAAGAGACCATTATGCTTTTTTTGGTCGTAGATTTCGACTGGAATACCTTTGGCTTTGATTTTTTCCTCAACTAGGTTTTTGATTTCCTGGTCATAGGTAGTTTTCTCTTCGCGGTTTGATAATTGCTGTTTTATATGGTCTGATATTTGTTTGCGTTGAGTTTTGGAGAGGCCGAATTCCTTAGACCAAGAATCTAGCTCAGAGAGTGCAGCTTGCTGGTCATATGAATAATTAAAGAAATCAATGTAATTGCGATTATCCTTTGATCCGGAATAGAGGCGATCAAGAATTTTTGACGGCACGCGCAAAAACTCATCTAGATTGGTTCCCTGGTGATTCTCTTGGAGTTGCTTTTTAATAACTTGGACAAGAGAATCTATATAGTCAGATATTAGCTTAGAATTAGCGAATTTATAACCACCTTCTGGAGTAGGGATGGCATAGAGATTGGAGACGGTAAAATATCGGTCAAAGAAACCTGATTGTTTTTGATTACGATAGGATTGCATACAAACTACACAACCTGGATCGACGATATCGACTGCTACCTGAGACGATTCAGGAGTAGCTTGATTTTCATAAAACTTGAGGAGGTTTTCTGTGTTCTTAGCTTTAATTTCTTGATTCCCTTCAGCTTGTAAATTAAGTAGTGGAACACTTGCAGTTGTAAAATAATCTTTAGATTCCCAGGTTTTTAGACGATCTGGGATAGCGGAGAAGATTTCACCCCATTCAGAGAAACTGCGACCAATTTTTTCAGCTAGATCAGTTGGTTCAGATTGGTCGATAGTGCAGGACGTAGCGCCGAGGCCACACTGGCTAGGTTGAGAGACATTACACGTACCAAAAACCCAGAGGGCGAGCAGTGATTTGATCGCAATAATAAGAGACCAGACCGTAATAAAGACGATCAGGACGGAGAGGATTTCAATAAGAGCGCTGGCAGGTTTTAAGAGTTTAGGATTTTTTACAACTAGACGTTTTAAGAGAGTATTTTTAACATCATCTTTAAAGTTGGTGTCACATTTTTGCAGACGAACCTTCTTAAAAACACAGTGCCAGGCTTTTTTGAATACTGCCCAATATTTTTTTCCAAGTGTTTTATTAAAAATACTAAGAAAGCCAACAAAAACAGATATGAGACATAGAATAATAAAAGCAGCAATACAGACCATTAGTTAAATTTCCTTAAAATTGCGATGAGTTTATTGATATCCGATTCAGTAGTTTGATAGCCAAGTGAGACTCGGACGAGTGGCGGGAAGTGCATTTTATGATCTAGGTAATAGTGTACACAGAAATAACCGGAGCGAACCATGATGTTTTGATCACTGAGGGCCTCGGCGAGAAGATGACTATTTATTCCCTCTACATAGAATGAGAAGGTAGTAGATTTTTCTTGATTGAGACAATGGATTTTAGGTTGAGACTTTAAGAAGTCAAAGAGTTTAGTTTCACAGAATTCTAGGCGTTCTTTTGCGGAATCTGGCAGCTTCTCAAGCCAAGAAATCGCAGCACCAAGAGCGATAATTTCACCCCATGCTTGAAGACCAGCCTCAAAGGCGGTGTGGATTTTATCATCATGTTCAGCGGAAAGAAGATAAGAATTCTTTTCCACATCATCGACCATGCCTCCACCGAGAAAAGTGAAGTTGAGGTTTTCTAATAAGGTCTTTCGCACGACCATGACACCAAGTGAGGCGCCATACATTTTATGGGCGGAAAAACAAATTGCATCAGCTTCAGTCTCCTGGAGGAGCTGATAATTATGGGCCATCGCCTGTGCGGCGTCGAGGATAATAATTCCCTGTTTTTGATGAACATAGATGATAATATCTTTGAGATTTTTTAGCGTGCGCCCATCAATATTACTCATAACATTTATGACAACCAGTGAGTTGTCGGGGATTTCAGAAATTGGAAGCGAGCCATCGGCTTCTCTGGAAAGCACAAGACGCTCTAGCTTAGCGCGGGTAGCAGCGGACTGAGTAGCAAGAAATACTGAGTTATGCTCAATGTCTGAGGTGACAACAGTTTTGATACCTGCAGCTTTAAAATCAAATTGAGAAAGAAGAAGGTTAATACCATAGGTGGTATTAAGCGTGAAGCTAACAAAGTAGTCTCTTTTTTTAAGTTTAAGGAGTTTTAGAACTTGATCGCGGGTCTGCTCAACTTTTTGATCAGTGATTTTTCCCCATTGATATTTCACACGTTCGCCACAAGAGTTATGTTTTTGATAATACTCCACTAAACTATCGATGACTGGTTGCGGACGGAGTGACTGACAGGCACCATCAAAATATACATCTTGGCGTTTAAGATACTCAAATCCGGACGTGCGCTCAGAATTACTAACTGATTTTGATTGGGTTGTAGCCTGTTTTTTTGATAGGTTAAAAAATACCATCGACCTCCTTATTTATGATTATTTTATCACAAAATAGATGTGAAAGAGTTTTCCACATCTCCACATTGCTATTATTATAATTTGATATTTTAATATTAACGCTTTGTTCGGTTTGAGTTATCAACAGAAAGTTGATTTTTTCCACAAGCATTTTTAAGCTTGGAAATAATGTATTTTATTTGTTCGGTTTTAATAAAATCCAGAAAAATTTGGTGTTCGGTTTTTTATATCTGAGAGTTTTTCTTGTTCAGATTAACAGAGGTGGGTTATGTTTATGACTCTAAATCGAGGCCAAGAATTTCAGCTGCCTGCATCAAAATATCATGATCAGAATCCGAGGCAAACTGCAAGCGCTGCTTAAAAAGCGCGGTGGTTTCTGGAAAAGTGAGATCGACAATTTCTAGGGAGCGAGCGGAACCAGCGTTGCGTTTCAAAAAACCAAGCTGGACTAGATTATCGATATGCTCAGCCACAGAGGCGACGGAGCGTAAACCGAGTCCTGCCGCAATTTCACGATAGGATGGCGAGTATTCATGATTATTCTGAAAGTCTTCCAGAAAATCCATTAATCGCTTTTGCTTTTTTGTCAATTTCAGTGCCATATTTGTTATAATTATATAGTAGATGGAGATTTTGTGGCAAAAATGAGCAATTCGTATATTGATGGACTAATATCACCCTCGAGGAATAAAAGAGTAGCGCGAACCGTGCGACCTAAGGCTAGCCTAGAGATTGGTGAGGATCAGGCCACAAAACAACACTTAGAACAGCAACGTTTACTTAGGGCCGAGAGATTACGTAAAGAAAAATTGCGTAACCGAAATATATCACTCGCTCAAAGCGATGATCCATTGGTTGGACAGGCTGAGATCCGACGAAAGCAATCAGTAGGATCTGGTAACACAAGAACAATTAGCGAGATAAGTGCAATGCCTGAGATGGATGCTTTTAATAATAAAGCAACCTCAGCTAAACCAGAACTCACTGAAACTAGTAAATCAGCTACAGTTACTTCAAGAATTCGTCGTAAAATAGGCGATTTTAGCAAACGAAATCACGATGATTTTGTTGAACCAGTGCAGGCGTTTGGACTAACACGCCAAGATGATTTTGACGAAAATTTTGACAATAAAAATGAACTGGGTGATGCACGTTTTGATGATGAAAACTTAATTGATTTATCATCTGATGAACTATTTAATAATAGAAAAAAGGGGCGTAAGAACCAAGATTCAGATGAGGATGATAAAAAACCAAAGAAGAAGGGGTTCATTAGACGTCATCCAAAATTAACTATTTTCTTAATCTTATTACTCTGTGGCGGGACTGCACTATATTTATATGGTGATCAATTAGTTGCAAAAGTGACTGGTGGAAAATCAAATTTGGTTGATCTCGTAAAGACTGTAGTAACAGAAAAAATAACACCACTGAAGTCCGATAAGCAAGGCCGCACTAATATTGCAATTTTTGGAACCTCTGGATATGACATGGCCGGAAGTGAGGGTAAATATGTGCATGATGGTGCACAATTAACTGATTCCCTGATGGTAATGTCGATCGATCAGAAAGCAAAGAATGCAGTAACGATGAGCTTACCGCGCGACCTTAAAGTGGGGCGCGAAGCTTGCTACACTGGTAAAATTAACGAGGTTTATGTTTGCGCGAGTAATAATGGTAAAAACGAAGAGGCGGGAGCGCAGGCGGTAATGAAATCCCTTGGTGAAATTTCTGGCCTTGAGATGCACTATTATATTCATGTAAACTGGGGGTCGTTAGTGCAGATTGTGAATGCGCTAGGCGGGATCACCGTAACAGTTGATGAAGATATTAATGATTATTACTACACAAAAGTGGTTATGAAGGCTGGCGTACCAACACATCTGGATGGTGAAAAAGCACTAGGACTTGCCCGTGCTAGACATGGTTCAGCAAGTGGTGATTTTACACGCGGAGAAAACCAACAAAAGGTGCTTGTGGCGATTAAAAACCGCATAGCCGAAAAAGGTATGGATATCCCTGCTATGATTAATTTAGTGAATGTCCTGGGGGATAACCTAAAAACTAATGTGAATATTGATGAAATTAAAACGGCGGCAAAAGTGATGTCCGACTTTAATCCCGCTAATATTGCGTCGGTGCCATTAATTAACACGCCGGAAGGTAATTTAGTTAAAAATGCGAGTTTTCCAGTTAATGGGGTTGATATTTCATTTGTGATTCCAAGTGCCGGAGTACAAAACTATACAAAAATTCAACAATTCCTCGAGAGTAAGATTGCTGACTATAGTGATTCCCCAGCCACTTCACGTATCCTCGCCTTAAATGGTACCGATGAGGGTGGTATAGCGGCAAATGAAAAGATTGAACTCGAAAAAGCTGGTTTTAGAGTCACCGGAACCGGTAATGCGCCAAAGGGAGAATATCCGGACAAGGTTTCGCTCTATATGATAGGCTCTAAGGAAGAGACGAAGAAGAAATTGGAAACCTACTATGGATTAACTGCGAAACTAGCTAGTGAGCTACCAAAGGGTATTGATACAAAAAATTATGACTTTGTGGTAATTATTGGAAAGCCTGAAACAAAAGAGTAGTAAAAAAATAAGACCTCGATTAGGTCTTATTTTTTATGCTGATATATTAAAGTGGTTTTTTAGCAATAATTAAATGCCTTGCACGACCTTCTCCTTCAGAATGAGTGGTAATATCGGAATAATCTTCAGCTAATTTATGAACAACACGGCGGTCCACTGCATTGAGTTCCAAAGTCATTGGTTCCCCAGTCTCACGGACTTTTTGAATCCAGCCTTCAGCCTTCTGCTCAATACGCTCCGCTCGTTGACGTTTGTAATCTGCTATATCAACATTAACGCGAGTTACTTCAGAATTATGGGCGACAAGTGCCATGGAAACGACGTGCTGGAGGGCGCGTAGATTGTCCGCATTCTTGCCAATTAGAAGTGAATTTAAACTAGTGCTTGGTACGCTCAGTTGAATAACATCATCGTCGATAGTGGACCAAACAGCTACATTAATACCGAAAAACGACAAAAGATCCTCAAGATATTTTGTTGCAAAACGAATCGATTCATCCCGATTCATAAAACTCCTATTCTCCTAGCCGTTATCTGGCTGGGTTGAGTTTGAGGATGATTTTTGTTTTAAAGAAGAGTCGTTAGAAGATTTTTTGGCATCCTTGGCAGAAATACGAGTAATACGTGTGCCGGTTTTCTTATTCTCAATTACTTCAGCCTCTTTTATATCGGAGGTCTTTTTCTTTAGTTCCCGAAGAATAGCGCGATCTGTGTTGTCGTCGAGTTTTTCATCTACCTGATTGAAAACAATTTTTTGCTGCAAAATTGTGACTAAATTGGAGAGAAGGTAATACATAACAAGGGCGCCAGGAAGATTGATTGTAATCATCAGCATCATGACTGGCATCATAAAACTCATCTGTCCAGAAACCATATTATTAAGGTCGGCCTGATCCATATCCTTACCAGCTTTAGCGTCTTCAACCATTTTCTTCCAGGTATTTTTAGCGCTCTTCTTTGGCATCTGCATTTTTGACATATAGTACTGAGTAAATGCAGAACCTAGAGCAAATAGAAGAATAATTAATGAACTTAAGGAAGTGAGGCCGGCGCGAACCGAGAGATCGACTTTTCCAAAAAGTTGAGGCTTAAAATCGTAGGTTCGCTCCGTGGTGTTTTCAAGATAGGTGTTTTGCAAGTTAATAATCTCATCAATGCGGGTCATCTCGGAAACTACAGGGTAGGCGCGCTTAGAAACATTATCCTTGACGGTTGGAGTAACCATAATACGAATTGAAAAGAAGAGCGCAAAGAAGATTGGAAGTTGAATAAAAAGAGTCCAGATTGAGGTGAGTGGCTTGACATTATTGCGCTTATAGAGATCCATCATTTGGATAGTCTCAAGCTGTTTATTACCATTACAGCGTTTGCGAATCTCGGTAAGTTCAGGTTGAATTTTACGCATCAACTTCATCTGAACAAATTGTTTTTTAATGAGTGGCCAGGTAAGAAATTTAACGATCAAAGTGAAGACGATCATCGCTACACCAAAATCACCAATGTAATTATAGATTACTAAGAGAATATTAATAATCGGGTTGACAATTAGAAAATCAATTAACTCAAACATTTGGTTAATTATAACATAGATAAAGGTAAAAACTAGCAGTCTTCGACGTATTCTATCTTGTATTTATCTAGATCAATTTTATTTGCCTTTAGATAATTAAGCGCATTTTGTTTAAGGATTTTCTTAAAATCGGCCTTGCACGAAAGTGGCTTAATTTTGATCGTAATACTATTATCTTGGTTTAAAATACTATCAATGTAATACCTTTTATCATCATTGTGATATGGGGTTATAGAAAAGATGGGGTCAGTCATAGTCTCATTTTTCTCAATCTCATTCAAGGCTTGCTCTATTTGATTACAGACTTCATCGTCTTTCTGATGCTCTTTGAACCATTTTTTATTATTATCCTCTGGGGTAAGACAATAATAGATATATTTTTGGTCACCTTTAGATATTTTAAGTTCAGTTTCCTGTGTCTTGAACCCCTCTCGTTCTATTTTTATTTTATAATCCCCTGGCTTTATCTTTTTTTCACCTGCCGAATAAGCTTCTTGATTTAGTATTATTTTTGAATCGACTGGAGAAACTAGGATTTTAACTTTTGCGGTTATCGGGAGGTCAATTATGAACATTACAATAATATAGACGACTAAAACAAAGAAAGCTGCAGTTGTGATTTTTATTAAAGTGGCGCGACTGAGCATGATTTTTCTTTGATTTTGTAAACTATTCTCCATCTTATAATTTTCTCCTAAAGATTTGATATGCTCCATGACTATGAGTTAAATTAACACGATCAGAGGTTTCTGGAGCATGACCATAGAGAGAGGCCTGAACTTCCTGCAAGTGACCATTAATATTGACCACTAACTTAATGTGACCAGGGACAATTAGGATATCACCTGATTGCAAAACAGAAGTATCTCCAGTATTTGGGATTTCATCATAAAGTTCTCGATGTCTATTTAAATACGGGACCATTGATCCGGTCGTATCAACTGGTGGGAAATTTGGGTCAGCCCCGGAAGAGTGTAGAACTACTGAAACAAAACGTCCACAATCCGTTACATCCCCCACATTTCCAACCTTACGCTGTGCCTCTGAATAGGCAGGGGTAGGGTTTTTTCGTCCGCCTGAGAAGTAAGCCCTGGTTGCACTATCTGTTTCCATATCATAGCGATGCCAGGCTAAATCAACAGCGGTTTGTGAAATCACTTGATGACCGCCACCAGAATAGCCACCAGTACCAGGTTGACTATTCGAACTCGAACAGCCACTTGTACCAGAATTATCCGTAAACCCACCGAGCGCTAGATAAACTACGTAGGCTCCAAAATTTCGCTCATTATGACCAGTTGTACTTTGGTGATCACCAACATACATATACCATGACATACCACCTTTAGTGGAATCACGTTTTGCATCCGCGCGCGACATTACATACGGAGACCCTTCCCCAATTGAAGCCTGTTCTGGAGTAAAGCCCATATCTAACGCCTGTTGTTGATATGCCTCGCCATTATAGCGATAAAACATTTTTTTCACCATTCTGGAATCAGGATTAGCGGTTAACTCTGGACCATATTGCTCTTTAACCAACTTAGCGGCAATTTTTGTTTGACGAAGAAATTCCTCGGTTGTAACTGGACCGGCTGGTTTAAAGGCGTTACTATTTGTTCCGCCACTAGTGTATGAATAAAGCTGGTAAATTCCCTGTCCATTTGATGGGTTTGAAACATTTAAGCTATGCTCACGATAGTGAAGTACCGCCAAAATTTGCCACGGCATATTATTCTCGCGTGCCGCCTCTTCATAGACTGGACGATTGGCTGCAATTTTATCACGTTCGGCTTGACTTAAAATCTCATCACCAGCATAGTTTTTAAAATCAGCTGTTACAACCACCTCAGGGTCAGTAGCTGGACCAGTTGAAGAAACTGAAGTATTAGAGGCCGTACGATTAGAGGACACGGTACTAGAAGAGCCACCAACCGATAAGTTAGCTTCCTCTTCAAGCTCACCTATTCCCTTATCCTGAAAATAACCAAATGGATCCCCTTTTCGATTATCTGGTGCACTAGGATCGGCCCATCGATAAAAAACATATGTTGAATTATTGTTATTTTTGATTATAGTCTTTTTTGGAATAAAGTTAGCTAGATTTCTTTTATCAACTACAACACCGTCATTAGAAATTGATACAACATCATTTATGTCATCATGTTCACCTATGCCGGTCGGCAATGTACGTTTACCGTTATTTAGAACTGATCTAACACCATCAAGAACATCCTGTGAAATATTTGCAGTTTCACTATATTTTGCCACTGTCCCAGAGTAATACCAGCCGCTGCGCAGAAGCATATCAATAAAGCCTTGTTCCTTATTGGCGTTTTGATTATATCTATTCATCAGTGATGACTCAAAGAGATTAGCCATCTGCGAGGCTTCTGTTAAGACTGAAACTGGAGGAGATAGCCCATTCTCTTGTATTGCCATAGCAGAAATACCACGAAGCTGTCCATCAGTGAAATTATATTTCGTAAAAGACCCAGAACAGCCAGCGTTTAGGATGGAGCTAATAATACCCACAAGTTCCTTGGCGCCAGTTTGTGAAATTTGATTATTTTCAATTAAGCTCGTATTTGAGGAGATTTTTGAAGCGATATCTATCAATTTAACGTTTTGATAACTCTTTGAGGCGTCTTCTATGACTTTATTTGTATCTGTCATATTGCCAGTAGCACTATAATTATTGGCTAATAATATGGTTTTTGATGAGCCTGCAGCAAGGATTATCTGGTCGAGCTGCTCTTTCGTGAGGGTTTGTCCGTTTTCTGTACCAAAACTAATCAAGATATTTTTTTGATAGGTTTTTGTATTAAGATTACTTATAAGATCATCAAAGGATAGATTACTAGTGGTGGAAAAATTTGTATCTGCGGTTTCGAGTTTAGAAAATTTAGATTTAAATTCATTTTTAAAACTATCGGTTCCTAAAAAGCCATCTCCAACCACACTTACATCAGAACCATCACTGGTTTGGCAACTGCGATCAGGACTCAAACAACTACTATTCTTCTTACCATCTGGATTATAGAAAAGAATATTATTTTCGATAAATTCCGCATCACGCCCTGTTGGGAATTTCGGGATTGCAAAGACTGGGGTGATTGATGCTGTAAAATAATAAACAATAGCAAAAATTAGATAAGCAAGATTCTTAAACCTAAACCTCCTAACCATAAGTACTTTTATTATATCAAATAATTAGTGTTTTTGAAAAACGTAAATAAAAAACAATTTTTCTTTTTATTCTGTTTTGGCTTTTTCAAGAAGGTCGGAAACCATGGCACGAATTTGATCAAAATCCATCTTAGTGAAATCCTTAGAATAGATCACAAAAATACAGTCAAGCTTCAGATTAGGATTAAACTCGAGGCGGATAGCTTCGTAAACACGTCTTCTGATTTGATTGCGTCCAACTGCGGTTTTAAGAACTTTTTTTGAGACTACCACTGCATAACGCTGTCTCATTCTTTTGTTTTGCGCGAAAACCAGGGAGACTTTTGGAGTGCGAATAGTCTTCCCTTTTTGATAAGTATATTTAACGCCACCACGAGAATGGAAACGATATTTACTAGATAACATCTTATTAATTTTATCACCTCTGTGGAGTTTTGTGGGGTGTTAATTTAGAAGAAAGATAGGATTCTTTTTAGCTTTAAAAATATTTTGGTTTAAGAAAATATTAATTTAGTTTTATTATTTTAGTTTTATTATTTTAGTTTTATGAATTAGTTTTATTAATTTAATTCAAGAGAAGGCTCTTCTGTTTGGAGAAAATCTTCTGGACTGTCAGCCTTAATATGCTCCGATTCGTCATCAAGACTTGGCCTGGCGAAAGTTGCGGAACGAAGTTCGCGATAGAGCGCGCTTTTTGCGAGAACTTCCTTATTTTTACCTTTTGCAACAATTTTACCTTCACTTAGAACAATTATTTTATCGGCAATTTTCATGATTTCTGGCTTATGGGTGATAATAATTATAGTGTGATCATCTTTAAGGTCTTCAAGGATTTTGATAATTTCTTTTGAGGTTTCAGGATCCACATTACTGGTTACTTCATCAAAAAGGAGAATTTCCGCCTGACTCAGAAGTGCACGGGCGATCGCAAGTTTCTGTAATTCCCCATCAGTAAAAATCCCGCGTTCTTCATTTAAGACTGTATTTAAACCACGAGGAAGACTGGCAATTTTTTCAAATAAGCCAACTCGTCGACAGGCTTCAATTTGACGTTTTTGATTACGATCAACTACGCTTAAGTTATCCCTGATACTCATCTCGAAAATAATAGGACGTTGAAAAACACCAGAAACGTTGGTGGTGTAAACTTTTTTAGTGTAGTCAAAAATCGAACGACCATCGATCAGAATTTTTCCCGATTTTATCGAATAGAGACGATACAGGAGGTTTATGATGGTGGTTTTTCCAGAGCCAGGTTTTCCAACAATGGCAGTAATTTCATTCGGTTTTGCTTCAAAGGAAATATTTTTAAGAATTTCGCGACCACTAATACTAAAAGAAACATTTTCAAACAAAACATCGCCATTAATGTAATCATTATTGAGGTTGCCAAAGCTATTTTTAGTGTAACTTGTATAGTTTAAGATAGATTTGATGCGCTGGATGCGGATACTAAAAGTAGTGAGATTTAATAATTCTTCAAGAGTTTTATCGGTGTTCGTAACAACCATTTCAAAATAGCTAATTAAAAGCACGAGCTTATCAATAGTGATTTGGTTATTAAAAACAAGGGCTGCAAGAACAATGTAGAGCGTAATTTTTCCAACCTGAATAATCATCGGAATTTTACAGTAACGTGAAGTGAGATAAAGATAGCGTTTATCATATTGAACGTCATAACTACTACGATTGGAGCTGATTTTGCGATTTAAAATTGGCATCAAATTAAGGGTTTTAATCTGTTTTAAATTATTTAAGATTTGGTTTAGGACATCTAAGATACGGTCTTGATATTTTCGGACACCATCAAAATGTTTTGCAACGTTTTTAGAATTTTTAGACATCAAATAGATATAGAGGAGGTCGATAATTAGGGCAATAAGGGCGATAAAAATATTATAACTAGCAAAAATTAAAAAGATAATCAGGAGTTGGATGATACCAGTAAGAGCGATTGCGGCGGAGTTAATAGTTTGAATTAAATATGAGACATCCTCTTTACAAGTGTCGGTAATGCGGCCACGAGAAATTTTCTCAGTGATTGAAATATTACTAATAATATGATCGAAAAGTTTTTGCTGGACAGTGCCGTAATAATAGTGCGAAAGTGCGACATAGATATAATACTTCCAGCCAAGAATCGTATATTCAATGATATAAAATAAGAGAAAGAGGATCACATAAAACCAGATGGCGTGAAAATTGGAACCTTGAGTAATGACAGCAATGATACCAGCAGTAGCAATTGGCGGTAGGAGGCTAACGAGGTTATAAAGCATAAAACTCAAAAAGAGTTCAAAAACTTCAAAGCGTTTTTTGGGGGCAATTTCAAAAACTGTTTGAACTGTTTCAAGAAAATGTCGCATGTGTTTCTATTATATAGCATAACCATTTAAGAATAAATGCTGGAAAAATGTGGTATAAAAAAATACCGCAAGTGCGGTATTCTTTTTTTTAGTAAGTTAAACGGGCACGTCCTTTAATGCGACGGCGTTTTAATACTTTTTGGCCATTTTTAGTAGCATTACGCTTCATGAAACCATGTTCCTGTTTGCGCTGACGCTTATGTGGCTGATATGTACGCTTTGGCATATTATTCCTTTTATTTCACATAGGATTATATTAATAATCCATGTATTTGTAAACTGTGTTTAATTATACCGTAGTTTTCCACTTTTTTCAAGAAGTTTTCCACACAAGGCTCTCTATATGATTCAAATTGTGGATAACTCCACCCCTTATATAAATTTCATTATTAGAGCATAAAATAAGATAAAAATAAACCTGTGGAAAAGTATGAAGATTTGTTATAATAGGGGTAATTAAAGGTTATAGAGAAAAAGCTGGAGGTAGCGGCGGTGTTTGACGTGTGGAATAATGTGCTAGCAGAACTTGAAACTAAGATTTCTCAGGAAAATTATGCAACTTTTTTTGCTCAGACACATACTTCGTTGATTAGTACGGACGATGGAATAATAAAGATTGGTGTGCCAAATATTTTTATGCAGGCCAATATTCGAAAGAAATTCGATTCTCATATTCGTGCCGCACTAGAGTCAAATAAAATCGTAGTAAAAAACACCAGCTATGTAGTTGTAAGTAATACCACTAAGGTGAAAAAATCACGCGAGGTGAGTCTCGATGAGTTGCAAAATCGAGTAAGTACGGTAGAAAAAATTACAGTACCTGCAAGTAGTTTTAACCCCACAATTTCAACCGGATTAAATAGTAAATTCACGATGGATAATTTTGTGGTGGGAACAAATAATGAGTTAGCGGTGGCGGTTGCTAAAAACATTATCGACAATCCTGGGGATAAATATAATCCATTTTTCCTATATGGTGGGCCAGGTCTTGGTAAAACACACCTTGTGGAGGCAATTGGAAATGAATTATTAAAGAAAAATCCAAAATTAAAAATTCTTTATACGCCGATCAATCATTTTTACACTGATTTTATTAATGCGGTGCGAAAAGGTGACATGGAGAATTTCCATAAAAAGTTTCAGAAACTTGATGTTTTAATTATTGATGATTTTCAGTTTATTGTTGGTAAGGAAAAGAGCCAGGAAGAATTCTTCAATATCTTTAATGATATGCATCAGGCAAATAAACAAGTGATTATCACAAGTGATAGGTTGCCAAGCCAGATTAAGACTGTGGATGAACGCCTTGCTTCAAGATTAACGATGACCGGTGCGTTTGATCTACAATACCCAACATTTGAAGATAGATGTGCAATTTTACACGCGAAGGCAGAATTTGATGGTGTAGAAATTGAAAATAAAGCAATTGAACATATTGCGAGAAATGTAGAAACTAATATACGTGATCTTCAGAGTCTTTATGGAAAAATTGTAGCACTTTCCGAATTAAAGGGCGTTTCCCCGCTCAGTATTATCCAGGAGGGCTTAGCATCTACTCTGCCAAGTAGTGGAGTGAGAGGGCGTAATTTAACTAGTAAAACAGTGGTAAATAAAGTGGCTGATTATTTTAATATTATGCCAGAAGAACTCTGTGGAAGAAGTCGAGTTTCAAACATAAAGACGGCAAGACAGATTGCGATGTTTATTATGTCGAGAGATTTACAGATGAGTACGCCAAAAATTGCCCTTGAAGTAGGAGTTAAAGATCATACCACAGTAATGCATGGAATTAAGAAAATCGAAACAGATATGAAGATGAATTTTACACTGAGGGACCAAATTGGTGAGATTCGGGAGCAGTTGAGTGAATAATGTGGAAAAGTTGTGGAAGACTTTGCGAATAAGTAAGTGAAAAAGTTGAGGAAAACTATGTGAAAAGTCAAGCAAATAACAATATATAGACAAAAGGTGTTGAAAAGTCAGGTTTTTCCACTAAGTTTTCCAAAGTTATCCAGGTGGTTTTACACAATAAAAAAGTGGATTCTTCCCTATAAAAGAAAGTTATGCACAAAATCCACATAGTCTATTACTACTACAATTAATTATTTAATAAAGGAGAGATATGGAAATAAATGTTGAACAAGGAAAACTAGCGAAGGCATTAGGGGTTGTTAGTCGAGTAGCGGCAGGAAGTAGAACCACCTTACCCATCTTAAATAATGTTCTGATAAAGGCATTAGATGGAAAAGTAAAACTAGTAACAACAAACCTTGATATGGCGATAGTGAGTTATTTAGGGGTTGCTAATTCGAAAGATGGAGAGATTACGGTACCAGCGAGACTTTTAGCGGATTTTGTTAGTAACTTACCTAAGGGTGAGATAAAACTAACTGCAAGTGATTCAAAATTAACTGTGGCTTCTGGTAAATATAAGTCATCCTTTAATGGAGCGCCAGCTGAGGATTTTCCGGAGTTGCCTGATATTAATGATGCAGAAGCGGTGATTTATCGAATGAGTATTGAAGCTTTTAAAACTGGGATCAATGAAGTAAAAATTGCCTGCTCATCAGATACGACTAGGCCGTCACTAACAGGAGTGTATTTTAATACTTTTGAGGGTAGCTTATATATTGCTGCAACCGATGGGTATCGCTTAGCCGAGCGAATGTTTATTGAAAAGGTGGAAAGTGATGTGAAGGCGATTGTGCCGGCGGGATGTCTGACTGATGTATTGGGGGCGATGTCAGATAACATGAATGAGATTGAAATTGTGTTTGATAATTCGCAGGTGCGCTTTAGACTCGGGGAAATTGAAATTACTTCGAAATTAATTGACGGATCATTCCCTGATTATAGACGTTTAATTCCAGAAACTATTGGTTCAAATATTAAGATGTCAAAAAGTGAGCTGCTTCGCATTGTGAAGCTAGCCGCTCTATTTTCACGTGGTGTCGGCGGATCAATTATTTGTGAAGCAAAAAGTGAGACTCAAACTTTTGCGGTTTCTTCGGTAGCTAATGAGTTTGGTGAAAATGCATCTGAGCTCGAGACTGAGGTGGTGAATGATGGAAAGGTGATTTTGAATTCGCGTTATTTAGTGGATGTGATTAATGTGATTGAGGAAGATAATTTATCATTTGGTATTTCAGGAAAATTAGCACCAGTGGTGATTAGAAATGAAAAATCAAATAATTATACGCATATTATTATGCCTCTAAAAAGCTAGAATGATTATTAAAAGTATAAAATTAGTTAATTTTCGTAGTCATGATGAGTTTTTGTTACATTGTAAAAAGAAGACTAGTTTAATTGTTGGGGAAAATGGCTCAGGAAAAACTTCGGTATTAGAGGCGATTTATGAAGCGTTGCGTGGAAAATCTTTTCGAGCGACGGATGAGGAAATTTTAAGAAGAGGCTCTGAGTTTTATCGAGTTGAATTGAAATTTACAAATGGACTTTCAACCGTGGTATTATTTGATGGGCAGAAAAAGCAATTTTTGGTAGAAGATAAAAGAACTGCCAGATTACCAAAAAAATATCGACACCCAGTAGTATTGTTTTTACCGGATGATTTGCATTTGGTGGCGACAAGTCCAACAAAAAGAAGGGCTTATTTTGATCGAGTAATTGCAGAATTTGATGAGGGGTATAGTAGTTCCCTCTCAAAATATGAGAAGACGCTAAAACAACGTAATGATTTATTAAAAAAATATATAAAAAATAATGATAAACGTGGTGATTTGGATTTTTGCAGCAATAAAGAAAAAAAACAGAGTCGGAGTTTTGTAGAAACGAGTGATTTTTTCTCTTGGAATATTCTACTCGCCAAGTATGGCTTGGAGATTCGAAAGAAGCGTCAGAAATATTTAGATAAACTAAATATGGTTTTTAATCAGGTTTATCATTCAATTGCGGAAAATAATGATCAGGTGTTTTTGAAATTAGATTTATTTGGAGGTGAAGTCTCAGAGGCGGAGTATTTTAATCGATTGGAAAGAGAGTTTGATCGGGACCTAATTTTAGGTCATACTGGGTTCGGAATCCATCGTGATGATTTTGTGTTTTTATTTAATGAGAAGGAAGCAGATGGGACGGCGAGCCGAGGTGAGCTTCGATCGATGATTTTAGCGATGAAGTTTATTGAGGCAGACTTAATTTTTCAAGAAACTGGAAAAAAACCAGTAGTGTTACTTGATGATGTGTTCTCAGAATTAGATAATACTAGACAAAAATGTTTGGTGAGGAATTTTAAGGATAATCAGGTGATTATTACTTCGGTGGAAGAAGTGTAGCTGGGTTAACAGCTAGTAACCTCAATATCGTAGTTATTAGGATTAAGTTTGTTGTCTGTGAGATATTTATAGGCAGCGGTTTTGAGTTCTTCGATTTGTTGGTCGGAGCAAGTAAAGAGGGTAATCTTTAATTTTACTTTGGTGGTTTGAGGTTGTTTTTCGGCAGCAATAGAGAAGCCGGCCTGATAGCTGGAATATGGTGTAACTTTAAAAACTGGATCACTATCGGTGTAGTTTTTACGTTCTAAGTCAGCTTTAAAATCAGCAATGTGTTGCACGCGAGATTCATCTTCTGGGTGTGATTTATAATAATCCTGATGTTCAGAATCTGGTTCAAGTGCTTCATAGAGATAAGTAACTTGATTATTTTTTAATTCAAGATCACGGGTGATTTCTTGAAAATTAGCATTAGAAATTTTTATTGTATAATTCCCTGGCTTTAGTTTTATTTTAGCGTCACCTTGATAAGTTTTTCCATCAATTATGAAAGAGGCGGAGGCTGGAGCGAGATAATAATCCAAGGTGGCGGTCTTGTCGGAGTTGGTGATCCAATTAATAAAGGCGGCAATGATTATAATAAGAGTCAGAATTAGAAAACTCATAATAATGGAGAGAAGAGACTTTTTTGGCATATTTCTGTTTTGTGTATTTTGGTATTTTGGTTTTTTGGTGATGCTACTTTTTGTGATCATGTTTGGCCTTTTAGGTATTAGATATTAGTGTTTCCAATATAGCGATATGCTTTGAAAGTATGAGAATTGTCATAAAAAGGTAGAAGTTCGCCAGTGCGTGAGCCGTGAGAAGCGGAGGCGATTTTGCCAACACCGTTTTGCTCAACATAGATTTCGATATGTCCGGAACTGAGACGAATATCACCAGGTTTGAGTGACCCTTGTCGGTTTTCAACTTCAACGAATTTACCAGAGTTTTTAACATAGTTTGAAGTTGGACCACCATTACTGACACCACAGCAAACAAAATTTTTATCGATTCCTGAATAACGAATAACGGTAGCAACAAAGGCATCGCAGCTAGCACCCATCATAGACCAGCGATCGCCAAGTCGATTAATGCCAGTTTCAATAAGTGCGTTACGATAATTATCGTTTGGGGTGATGCCATGACCAGTATTTGCCCAGGCGAGATTAAGAGCGGTTTGATTAATGCTGAGATTACCGCCACCGCTACCTGAACAATTACTGATACCATTTGAACCGCCGAGGGCAGAAAAGATAAGGAAGGCACCTGGAATTAGGTTGGCGGAGGCTGGGCGTCCGTGGTCGGTTTTTATCATGAGCCAGTTTGAATTTTTTCTGGAATCACGCTTGCTATCGGCAAGATTCATGACATATGGTGATCCTTCACCACGGGCAGCTTCTTGTTCGGTATAACCAAGAGTACGAGCCTGTGAAATGTAGGAGCGAGCGGTACCATTATAGCGGAAAAGGAGGGTTTTGATTCCATCATCGGTTTTTAAATTTAAGCCGGCGCCGTAATTATTTTGTAAGAGATCGGCCATAATGTCAGTTTGTCTTTGAAATTCAGCTTCGGAAACTTCACCAAAATTAGTAAAAGCATTACTGTTGTGGCCGCCGCCAGTGTAAGAATAAAGCTGATAAATACCTTGACCATTGGTTGGGTTATAGCGACGAAGGCTGGTTTCGCGATAGTGGAGAGTGGCGATGAGTTGCCATGGAAAACCATATCTTGCGGCAGATTTTTCATAAACTGGGCGGTTGACGTTAATTTTATCGAGGTCAGATTTACTGATGATTTCGGAACCATCATAGAGCTTGCCAATAGTGCCGGAAAGATTTGAGGTAACACAGTTTTCGGCATCTCGATCATAATAATAAATACCGTTAATATCGAAGATATCCCATTCGGATTCTTTAAGTGCGAAAACTTTAGTTGGTTGAATAGAAATAATGAGAGACAGAAGTAAGAGAATTACCTTTTCGTGTTTGAGTTTTTTAACACTTAAGGCAAAATGCTTTATGTTAGTGACGAGGTTTTTCATACTAGATAACTCCTATTTCTTGAAATAGTTTTTAAATCAGCATAGGAAGATTGAGTAAGGTTTTGGTAGATGAAGTGGTGATTTGAATCTGAATTTTTAGTTAATATGGAAGAGATTTTTGCTACTTTGTTTAAAGAGTCTTTGGTGGTTAGAGTTTCTTTTGTGAGACTATTGAGGGTGAATTCTGGTTTTTCTGCTTTTGGCGGTTGATAATTCGCGAGATAATTGGCATAGTCGAAGAAAGCAACCACGGTTTCAGCTTGGTTTTTAGTGATGCCAGAAATACGGGCTAGAATACCGGAACGAGAGGTGTCAATTGGGTTTTTTGCATAATATGCTTCTTTATAGGCGGTGATTGGGTTTCGATCATTCCCTTCTGAGTCAACTACACTAGCGCATTTGATTTGAGTGCAGATACGAGTTTGTTCGGTGTAATGTTGAAGGTATTTAAGTTCTTGCCAGTGTGGATTTTGGCTACCCATAACACAATAGGCGCCGGAGGCCCAGCCTTGGGTTTCTGGTGACATATCAGAGACTGCATTGTAGAGTTCAACAGCTTCCGAGATGATCGGAATACTGTTTGCGAAACCGAGATTAGTATTCATGGCATTGGCAATATTGGCATCAAAGTGACCGAATGGTGAGTCACGTTCGTCGCAGAACATGGTTTTATGGGCGAGGAGGGAGTTTGGAATAACTTCATCAAAACCTTCGGCATTTTTACGGATGTTTTGATTGACAACGCGTTGATATTCAGGATCGGTGGAGCTGAGTTTTTCGGTGGTGACGTCAGTGGCGATTACTTCTCCGCCATACATATCACAGGCGGCACCAATACTGGCAAGAGCTTCGCAATCTTCATTATTACCAAAAATTTTTTGGTAATCGGTGCCGGCGAGTTCGGTGTCAGTGGTGAATCTTTCGGAACCATCCGTGGCAAGGACGGATTGTCCGGCGTGACCAAGAATGGAGCTAAAGGAATTTTTGGAAACTTCACTTAGGTTTGAGAGGCTGGAGAAAAGTGTGGCGGAGCTAGTTATGCGGCTGAAGCGGCCTAGGATGGAACCGAGGAAGGTGTTTGGACTGGAGGCGTCAAAAGCGCTTTTAGACTTGCGATCAAGCTCTGCTTCTCTGTTTGCGGCGATGAGAGTCTCTTTGTGATATGCGGCAGCAGCTTCTTTGGAAGCGAGACTTTGTCCGGAGGTTGAACGGCCAACTTTTTTATTAACTAAGGCAGCACCTTGAACGTATTTTTCACCAGCCGGTTTACCAGCAAGAGTTTTTGCGGGGTTTTCAAAGAGGACTTTTTGAATATATGGGAGGAGGATGGAAAGCATACCAGCAATAGTACTGGCGAGAGCGACATTTACAACAGTAGTCTTTAGGAGGGTAACGGTAGTTTTGATAAGACCGCCACCAAAGGCGAGAGTGGCTAGACTAATAGCGGCACCAACAGCACGGATACCACCACAGGCGCGGGCGCGAGCCGTAGTGAGACCTAGGGCAAAACCAGTGGCAAGAAAGGCAGAATTGATGGAGAAGTTTTTGGTGTAATTTAGGTTAACTTTTTCACCAGCTAGGACATTGCCAAACCCTTCGGCTTGAATAGGAGCACCAGTAACGGTTTTCTTTTCACCGGTGGAGACATCGGTATATTCAGTAGTGGCTGGAGTGTTGAGAAAATTAAGGACGGAATTGGCGGCTGCTTCGTTGCCATAGCCAGCTTTAGTTTTGCTGATATTTTCTTGATTACTCATGAAGAAATGCATGGCTTGGTAGATCTCGTTGGCGGCAATAGCAACTGAGATAAGGTTGGCAACTTTGAGTGCGGTACAAGTAAGACCACCAGCTTCGGCGACGCGCCCAGCGGTACTTAATAAGTAATTATTGGCTTTAACATCTGGAGTGTCACCTTCGATATTACTACTATCGATATCTTCGCCAGTTTTGGAGATTTTTGTAGTTTTATTTCCTCTTTCGTCAGTATCTTCAGTTTCCGTGGTGGTATTGATGCTAGAATTGGTTTTGTCGCCAAAAACTCCTTCTTCCGTGGTTTGATAATTTTTTGTGTCGGTTTCATTGTTGCCGGTATTTTTGAAGGCGGAGAAAAGATTCCTAGTGATGCCAATTTTGGCGAGACTCATAGTGGCTGGTTTATCGAAGAAATTGGAGGCACGAGCGCGTTTAGCGCGGGTAAAAGCTTCTTGAAAGGCAATATTTTTGGCATAAAAATTGCGGAAATTTTCGGAGGTGATAGTGGCGCCGTCATAAACTAGATGGTAACTGGACCCAGCATCGACTACTTCAATACCATTAGTTTTGAGACGGTTTTCAAAGTACTTTGGGAAGGCCCCCTGTTTTTTGGCGAGAAGTTCTTCGGTGATGCGGAGAGTGTTTTCGGAATAGGAACCAAACATGGTATCAGTAGCTCTTGTGATGAGAATTTCGATTTGATTACCTAGGTTGCTGACGGAAAAAAAGAGGAAAAGAATAACGGCCAGGAAGGCACCAAAAGCAAGTGCGAGCGGAGAGTATTTTTTGATTTTTTTGGCGGTACTGAGTTTTGATAAGCCAAGATTTTTGGCGGATTTTATATTGTGACGATTAAGGCTTCCGGTATAGAGAGGTTGGTTTTCGAGAGTATCGGCGGAAGGTTTGCGATCTGAATCTGTAAGGGTATCAAGAGAGGCCTGCTCGGCATTTTGTAAAGATTCCTTGGCAATCTGGGAACGAAAAAGTTCCGTCTCAGAATTTTTACTGGACGGCAAAAAATTAGGAGTTATGGAATCCTTGCCGTAATAGACCTTTGGCATAGTTATATTATATAAGAAAAAGGTATTTTTTGCTATTTTGTTTAACGATTATAGCGAACCGGATTGGTGGTAATGAGATTGGTTTCTGTTTCAGAGGCAACAATTTGAACATGGACGTGAGACTGGCCAGCAAAGAAGAGACCTTGCCCAACTGGGAGACTGGAGAGAAGTTGACGTTCGGCATTGGTGAGCTTAAAGACATCGGATAGAACATCAACAGCAGCACTGGATTGCTTTAGAAGTAGCTGCATGGAAGAGTTCATGACGATAGCACGACCCATTTTATTACTCATGAAATCTTCAACGTCCTGAGTGATGGTGGTGAGACCAAGATAATATTTACGAGCGCGCTTAGCGAGGGAGAAGAGGAAGTTGGCGGAATCATCATATTTCATAAGCTGCCAAGCCTCATCAACGATGAGGATGCGGCGTTTTTGTTTGGCGCGAACAATGTTCCAGATATGGTTCAGGACAATATACATTGCGACTGGGCGAAGTTCATCTTCGAGGTCGCGGATATTAAAGACAACCATTTGGTTATTAATATCGATATTGGATTGCTGAGAGAAAATACCTGCAAAAGTTCCGGTGGCATATTTACGAAGACGCTGGGCGAGTTGAGGGCCGGAGCCACCCATGTGGGCGAGAGTGTCGTAGAGATTAATAATCGTTGGCGGGGTGGACTGATGTGTGAGAGGGTCTGAAGTAATACCGGCACGAGCATAGGTGTCGATGAGAGCTTGGTCGAGATCAGCTTCTTCGTTAGGAGAAAGAGCGGCAACGGTTTGGCCACCAGGACCTGATTGGGTACCACCGAGCATGAGTCGGAAAAGACCATGGAGGGTGACAAGATTAGCGCGGAGCGCGTCAGAGGCATCCTCAGAATCAATCACTTTTGGCAGATCAAATGGATTAATGCGAACATCGGAGTTGAGGGAGAGTCGAACGTATGATCCACCGACTGCATCACAGAGTTTTTGATACTCGTTTTCAGGGTCGATGATGATAATTTCAGTTCCCATCATCATGGAGCGGATAGCCTCAAGCTTAACTGCGAAGGATTTACCAGCACCGGACTTAGCGAAGACGACGAGATTGGCATTTTCTAGAGTGAAACGATCGAAGATAACGAGACCATTATTATGAAGGTTAACGCCATAAAGAATGCCTTTTTCTTGGGTGAGATCAGCAGAAGTGAATGGGAAGGAAGTGGAAATGGCACTAGTGTTCATGTTGCGGCGAATCATTAACTGATCAGTAGCCATTGGCATGGTGGAGTTCATTCCCTGTTCTTGTTGAGAAGTGGCGACTTTAGAAAAGATCATGGCAGAGCCAAAATAATTTTCGATTTTATGCTGTACGAAATTTAGTTCATCAAGTGAGTCGGCCCAAAGGGTGACATATAAGCCGAAACGGAAAAATTTTTCGCGGCCAAGCTGAAGGTCGTCGCGGAGCTCCTCGGCATCCTGGATGGCGTGTTCAGTTTCAGGATTACGAATACGACCTTTTTCAGCATTTAAGGAAATATCAGCTTCAAGCTGGGTGACTTTGCGGCGAAGGTTTTTCATAATCACAGTGGTGTCGACTGGATAAATATACATAGAAATATCAAGAACCTCATCCATATTAATCAGTGGACTGAGCCAGCCAGTACTGATGGTGCGAGGATAACCGTAAATATAGAGTGTGCGGCCATATTTGGTGCCGAGACGGAAATGGTCGGACTGGATTTCGATGGAGGATGGCGAAATTAGGTCACGAAGCGTAGTGATACCCTGTTCAAACGCGCGCTGAATTTCGGCGTCTTCCATTGATTGTGCTTGAGCTGCAAGTTCGGCAGCGGTGAGTTTCTTTTTTGCCATATTCTTCCTTAATTTAGTGGTTTTGTCTCTGGTTTTTCACCTTTTTTAGTATAAATAGTGCCCATTTTATTAAAATCAATAAACGGTTCCCTCACGGCGGTGTCTGGGTTGTTGAAGTTGTAGAAGAGCTCGGCGAGTTCTTTGGTATTGAGGCGGACGGAGTGGATGCCAATATTAAAGAGGCCGCCAATGACAGCTTGAACGCGGTTATTGATTTCAGTAACTGCTTTGTCGTAAGTGTTGCGATCGATCCTGGTGATTTCAGAGGTTTTTGTGGCGAATAGAAGATTGAAGATGTTTTGACTTTGCGTACTGGCTTTTTCGAGTTCTGGGGTTGAATAATATGGGACGACAACAAAGAAGGATTTATCCATAATGTTGGCCTCTTGGGAAACTTGGTCGATGAAGTTAATGTAGTCGTCCATTAATACACCGAGGAGCATGTTGTCATTATTACGACGAATATCAGCAAGACGCTCGAGGTATGGAGCGATATCGATACGCTGAGAGCGGACAAGGATTTGGATTGGAAATTCAAGAGAGTTGAGGACGCCTTTATAACCATATTCAATACCGTCACGTTCAGGCTCGGACATCAGGTCGTAATTGATGGATTTACAGGCGACGACGGCGCGGAAGGAGCCATCTTTCATAATAATTAAGCCATCGCGGAGTTCGGAGATGAGAAGGGTGGACTGGGTGGAAGAAGGGTTATCCTGAACCACGTTGGCGGTACTGTCGGATTGTGGTGCGAGTGGAATATTATTGGCGGGATAGCCAGAAGCGGGGATGTTGGAATTCTGAGCTTGAGCCTGCGGCACTTGAGGTGCTGACTGGAAATTAGGCTGAGCTTGATTTTGGGGTTGTTGTGGATTCATATGCTTCCTTTTTAAAAATTATTATGAGGCTGGTGGGGTGAAGATGCCGGTAAAATTGTCTGAACTAGCTGGTGGAGTTGGCGGGGTTAGTGGAGTAAATTGCGGCTGGTATGGTTGCTGGAATTGGTAAGGTGATGGTGGTTGCTGGAATTGGGGCTGGAATTGCGGTTGAGGTTGGGTAAATTGCGGCTGGTTTTGTGGGGCTTGAGTAAAGATTTGAGGTTGTGGAGATTGGGCAAAGACCTGAGATTGTTGAGGTTGAGTAAAGGCCTGAGATTGTTGAGGTCGGGTTGTCTGGGCTGTTTGGGCTGATTGGGTGAGACGATTAGCTTGTTTGCTAATAGTGTCGATGGTGAAATCTTGATTGTTGGCAAGATTTTGAAGTCCTTGATTAACTTGGGAGGCGGAAGTTTGGTTAATAAAACCATTAATGTATTGTGGTTGAGTAGTAAATTGGGTTTGAGTATTGTTTTGTGTAAAAGTTGGCGGAAGATTTTGGTCGGCATTAGAGATAGCGGCCTTCATGTTTGAAATTAAGGCGGCATGACGATTTTGTTGTTCTTTAGCGATCATTTGATTGATGTTTTGATTGCTATCCTGGTCGAGAATATCAACAATATTGTTGTTTTCTGCGATGAAATCTTCATTGAAATTACTATTGCCGCGAATTGCATAGCCCTCAGAATCAACGAGATTGGAAAGAAAAGAGAGACGAGTGGAAGCTTCCTCTTCGGTAATGTTTCTGGCGCGAGGCTTCTCGACAATTTTAGGGGCGGTGATTTTAATAGTGGTTTCCTTTTGTCCAGGGGTCCAACGACGAGTGTTTGGTTTGAGATAGAAGCTGGCAATGGATGCTAGATAAACTTCCATTGGCTGATCTTTTTTTATAGGTAGAGCAAGGATCAGGAAGAAGAAGGTGAATGGGATTGGGATGATGGCGAGTAGTGGAAAAATTTGGAAAAGGCCAAAAATAATAGCAATACCTGCTGCAGAAATGAGAAGATAGATAAACTGTCGAAAGGTAAAAGGGCCAAGGAGTTTATCTTCCGCCTCAACGTCTTGAGGGACCTTGTATGTTGCCATATAGAATTATTTTACCATAAACGTGGTGGAAAAATGATGGATTCTAGCATGAGAATAGGTTTTTAATTCTTGTTTTTTCCAGAATTCTTAGTCTGAGAAGCATGTGTTCTTCGGTATTCTTCCACCGCAGGTCGGACAATGTCCTTAAGTCTACTCTTCATACCATCGAATAGACGACCGCTCTTATTGGCGAGAGTTTCAATAACAGTATTTTCTGTAAAGATTTTATTGATTTCGTCATGGGCCTCTTGTTTTGCTTTGGCAAGAGCCTCTTTTTGAGCTGCAGCACGTTCAGATTCTGCATAATTGTCTGGATTGAAGTCGTAATGCTGGGCCATAAGACGAGTCTCAAGGCCATCAAGCATATCAGTGGTAAGTTTAGCTGCATCAGCACCAGTAAGACTCTTAAGATAATCACGAGAAAAATCGTAGGCAACCTGACTCTTTTTAACATTTGGAACGTTTTCCTCAATTGTTTTGCCGTTGTGGTAATTGTCATTATCGAGTCCAGTGACTAACTTAGTGGCATTACGACGTTGTTCGCTACCAGATTGGTAGGTAGGCATGGCACTAATGATTGCAGGGAGAATAGATTTTCTAATTCGCTGTCCCATGTCAGGGTCAATGTCATCGTAGTAATTGATCATATCCTGGACATTATCGAAGGCAGTACGATCAACTTTGGCAAAGCTAGTGCCTTCAAGACCGGTGGCCATATTAATCTTAGTGGAATAACCTCTTTCCTTATCTTTTTGTTGTTGGTCACTGATATGAGTAAGGAACTTATCCTCAACTTTACCAGTAAAAAATTGTTCTATAGTAACTTCCTGAGTTTGGCGTTTACCACTAGTATAGGCCCAGGTTTCCATATTGATAAATTTACCGATACGACCGAGAGTAGGATCGTCGTCTTTCATTTGCATAAGATTAAGAGCTAAGACATTGGCAGCATCGGTGCCTAGTTTGAGATTGCCATCATCCATGTAGGTACGGACGGTTTTAAGGATCTTATCATAATCACCGCGACGAGAAAGGACGTTATTGCCGGCAATAATACCATCAATATTTTTATGTTTAAACATTTGTTTGTAGAGATTGAAAGCGTCAAGAGTAACCATCTTGTCCATATAGGTGGAAAGTTTACCGACATTGGCGCGGCGCTCAGATTCATAGGCGTCAACAGCATCGGCGGCGACCATTTGAAGGGCAATGAAGCGATCGGATTCTTGTTCTTTATTAAGTGTGCCGTCGTTGACTTTCCAGGCATCTGTACCGGCACCGGCGACCACGTATTTTTCATAGTCTTCTTTATTGACAATATTGCCGTTTTTGTCGATCTTGGCGGCTTTGCGAACAACTTCAGAATAGAAGCGGTTGGCGTTGTGATCGTTGCGGCGTTTGGAAGACTCGGCGGTTTTATAGTCAAGGAAGTTTTCAGTCTGGTTGTTTGCAAGGGTCTCGAGATATTGATTCTTGACCTTGTTATCTGCGATGTAATCGCCCATGTTACCAAGAGCATCTTCGGTCTTAGTGTGGTTAGCTGAGGCGGCAAGTTTTGCTACACGATTTTGATATGTATAGCGCATGACTTTGTTGTCTGGATCTACGAGTTGGGTTTTCTTTTCAATACCATCTTTATCTACACCAAGTGAACGCTCGGCGTAAATGGCTTTACCGTATTTATCACGGTAGAGAATGCGGGCACCACGACGTTTTGCGTCAAGCTCTTCTTGACGATATGCATTAAGAGTGTCTTCACGAGTCTTGTTTTCATCATCTTTACGAAATTTATAATTTGCAGCGCCAGCGGCAAGAGCACCACCCCAGTACCACGGGAGAAGATTGAGAGAACGCTGACGTTTCATGGCGTTTTCGATAGCCTTTTGACGGTTAGCTTCCTGGATTGGAGAAAGAGCCTTGGTGGCACGGCCAGAGAGATTGTTGCCGAGAGAATTGAGTATGTTAGAAATACCACCGAGAGCGGAGCCTGAAAGCTTCATTAAGCCGGCGGCGAGTAGAAGTGGAAGAACCTGCACGGCGGCACCGACTATAAGTCCAAATGGAGTAGTAGCAGAAGTAATAAGAACCATACTGGCGAGTTTGGAAACGCCAAAGAGCATACTAAACATCGGATAGAAGAAAAGCATCTGACTGAAGGTTTTTTTCCATTTTTGGAAGTGTCTTTCAGTGTTTGGGAGGATGTATAAAACGAAGGCAATTGGTGAGATGGAGACAAGAAAGATAACAAGAGCTTGACGCAAGCCAAGAACGAGCAGACCAACAATAACAGAAATAATACCACCGATAATGAGTGGGATGAGGGCGAGAAGAAGACCGAGCGGGCCACCTGGGAAGGTAAAACTAAGTGCGAGACCAAGACCACCAGCGGCAACAGTGTTGAAGAGTGAATAAAAACCAGTGGCGGTTTTGGAACCGTCGACTGCGCCGGAACTGATGGCAGATTCAGCGATGCCGGCGAGAAGATCTTTAAGCCCGTTGCCTAGAATATTACTGATGTCGACTGCGATCGCGCAAAATAGGAAGCTGAAATTGACGACCATGGCGGTGACGATGAGGCGTGGGAGGGATTTTTTGACGCCGTAATTATTAATGCCATAGCCGGTGATTTGGGAGTAGATAATGACGAGGAGGAAGATGATGAAACAGATGTTGGCGATATTGCGCATATAGGACCAGACCTGATAGATTGGAGAGTCGCCCTTCATCTCGAGAGGTTTAACGTCAAGAAGACCTTGAATAAGGCCATAGAGAGCATCGATACCCTTAGCGAGCAGACCGGTGGTTGGACAAATTAACCAACCAATGGCGCCGATTTGAGAAGTACAGGTGGCTGGTTCATGATTTTCGGAGTTGTTTCCATCGGTGGTATTTTCAGTATTTTCATTTTGGTTGGCTGGAGGAGTTTGTGAACTATTAGTGTTTTCAGTTCCCTGGTTTTCGGTGTTATTTTCGGTTTGAGTGTTTTGGGAATTATTATTGGCGTTATTTTCAGTGTTATTCTCTGTATTATTTTCAGTATTCTGATTGTTACCTGTAGATTCGGAAGTATTTGGGGTAGGATCGGCAAAAACGGAAGGCGTATTTACGAAAGTTTGTGCAAATAAAAAGACGCTGGAAAAAACTAACCCAGCGAGCATAGTGAAACTTTTAAATCGTGTGTTGACCTTCTTCATACAGATATAAAGCTTTAATTACTTGCATATTATACCACACATAAGCACTATAGTCAATAGTGTAATCAGAGACGCGTGGGAATCAATATCCACTATTATTATATACAGTTTTAAGTTAATAATGCTATAATCAAAATATGAAAAGGCATATCCAAGGTTTATTGATGCTATCTTTAGCATTTTTTTCAAGTTTTAGTTTAGTGTATTTATGGTCCGAGGTGGCTAGTGAGTCAGTTTCGGCGGCGGTGATTGAAGAGGAGCCGGATGACTCATGTTCAAACTCAATGTTAGGACTTCGTCCTTGGTATAAGGGTTTGGCAACCAGGGAGGGTGGTGATTGTAGGATTGGGACGATCGGCACGGTGAATGGGGATACGAATATTGCCGGATTTGTTTGGGTGATTGTGTTGAACTTAGTGTTTGATGCAGCGCTCATGTCAAGTATGGTGGCAACTGGATTTATTATTTGGGGTGGATATAAATATATTATGTCGGAAGGTGAACCTGGGAAAGTGATGGAGGGTAAAAGAATTATCACTGGTGCGGTGATTGGTTTGATCTTGACAATTTCGGCTTCGGTAATTTCTGATACATTAGTGAAAGTAATTGGAGGCGTAGCAAAATAATGAACGTTCTTGAATTTGTAAAAAACTCAGGTGGAAGAATTTTTGGTGACGATTTTGATATTACAAAGGTCAATACCTTAAATAATGCTTTAAACAATATCCCAAATAAGGATAATGCAAATAATTATGATTTGATGGTGTTATTTAACTGGGTTTACTCTATGGCGGCACTAATTGCGGTTGGATTTATCGTTTATGGCGCGATTTTTTATGCGATTTCGGAAGGCGACCCGGCTAGAGTTAACAAGGCGATCAAGACGATTACTTATGCCGTGATTGGATTAGTGGTGGTAGGATTAGCGTGGGCGTTAACGACATTTGTGGTGAATTCGATATCTTAAAGAGGAGAAATAATGAAGAGAATTTTGTTGATATTAGCTGGAGCGTTAATGGCGGGAACACTTGGTATAGTGGCTATCCCACAGGCTACTTACGCTGAGAGTGATACCTGTGCAAAGCTGCGCGAGATGACCAATGCAGATGAAGAAACATTACGGGCTGCCGGTTGTGTTGATGTCGGGAATAAAAGTATTGCAAGTTTGATCACGACAATTATTAATATTGGGATTTCTGTGGTGGGAATTATTAGTGTGGGGGCGATTGTGATTGCTGGTCAAAGGTTGGTGGTATCTTCTGGTGATTCGGCAAAGATTGTGAATGCAAAAAGAATGATTATGACGGCAGTGATTGCGCTGGTGATTGCGGGGCTGGCGTATGCAGTCGTGCAGTTCGTGATTGCTTCGGTTGGTATCTAGAATTCTAAGGGGTGGCCCTTGATTTAACAGATGCTTATGATATAATGAGGAAAATAATATTAAAGGAAAAAATATGAAGATTTCTAATAAAATCAAAACATTAGCCGCTGGTGGTCTTGGTGTAGTTGCTATGGGGCTCCAGAGTTTGCCTGTTGCTGCTACCGGGAAAGTTCGCTGTCCAAATGGTGACTCAGCAGATGATTTAACTAAATGTAATGGTATTGCTAGTAGTAATAATAATCTTAATAATAATAATCTGATGACAACTCTTAACCAGATCATCAACGTGATTATTGGTGTGATTGGTTTTATTGCTGTTGTCGTAATTATCCTCGGTGGTGTACAATATACCACTTCAGCTGGTGATTCTGGTAAGGTAAAGACTGCTAAGAATACTATTATGTATGGTATTATTGGTCTTATAATTGCACTTCTTGCCTTCTCTATTGTTAACTTCGTACTAACAAACCTTTTTAAGACTTCGTCATAACAAGCCTTTTTAAGAAAAAAATATTGAGTATTGAGCGAGGTAAAGATGAAGAACGGTGTATTTAAAAAAGGCGTAATGATGACAGCAGCTTTGATGGCAGTTGTTTCGCTAGCTGGAAATGTGAATGCGGAAAATGCAGGAAGTAACTGTCCTGAGGGATCACTTCGTCAGACCTATTCGAAGTCTATTTCTGAATGTAATATTGCTGAGGAGCATGCAGGTTCGAAGAATTTAATGGAAACCATTAATACGATCATTAGCGTAGTGCTTGGTGTGCTTGGTATTCTTGCAGTGGCTTATATTATTTATGGTGGTTTTATGCTTACCACTGCTACTGGCGATCCTGCTAAGATTAAGAAAGCACGAGAGACAATTATGTATGGTGTAATTGGTCTTGTGGTTGCACTTCTTGCCTTTGCAATCGTAAACTTCGTACTTACCTCAGTATTTAGTGGATCTGCTGCAAATAGCGGAGCTGCTGCTAATAATTCTTAAAATACTGATTAGAAATCGAAAAATAGGCCCCACAGGGTCTATTTTTTTATGATCGGTGATTTAGATCGGATATGCTTTTTTAGAATTGATGTGATTATTGGGATGGATATTCTTATTTGAACGGACATGCCTTAAGAAAAATACTCTTATTAGAATGGATATGCTTGTCTAATTTTGATAAATGAACTAGGATAAAGGCATCTGAAATAGTTTAGAAATGTGGGGGATACTTGGGGCTATGGACTTGATGAGTTATGTCCACGAAGACTGATATAAGGATAGGTTGGAAGAAGTATTTGTGGATGAAGAAGCGTTTTTGGATATTGATAGGGTTCTATCTGTGAGGCTAAAAAAATACCGCAGGGTGTGCGGTATTTAGTTTAGTTCTCTGTTCTCGCAGTTTAGTAACCGTAGATTACTGAATAGGAATCTTGGTTGGAGTTTCAGTTTTCTCTTTTTCAAAGGAGATTGTGAGAACGCCATCTTTTAACTCGGCTTTGACACTGCCTTCATCTTCGCGGACCGGAACTGGAAGTGCGATGGTGCGAGAAAATTCGCCCCAATAACATTCCTGGATGTGCCAACGAGTGGTTTGTTCATCTTCGCCACCGCTAAGAATGCCGGAGATGGTTAAGATGTTGTCTGAGATGGTGACATCGAGGTCATTTTTGGAAATGCCTGCGGTGCGAGCCTTAACAACTAATTTATCGGCAGTTTCATATACATCAACTGCTAATTGACCTGGAAAATCTTCCGGTTCGTCCCACGCCTCTGGATCTTCTTCTGATGGGAGACTAGCAGAAGTTTGAACAGGACTTTGCTCAACTTCTTCTTGGCTATCATTGTCCAGAAATGCAGCCGCGAGTTCGTCTTCCATAAGCATGTCATCGTCATTTGTACGAGCCATTGCTAAGTATTCCTCCACATTTAACTATTGTTATGGTTAATTATAGGAGTGGTTATGTTAAAAATCAAGAGAAAAGTGTGTTTTGATGTAAAAAGCACAATAATTAATGTATTGCTTGAAGTGCTTTCGCCAAACAGATGTCAGAGATGTGGGCTTCAGGGTGAGAGTTTGTGTGGGCGTTGTAAAAAATATCTTTTGGGGACAAATCCTGGATATGTGACTTCTGGGATTGATGGATTTTCACGGGTGATTGTGGGAGGAGTAAAAGAAGGGTTGCTATCTGTAATGTTGAAGCAATATAAATATCAGGGGCGGAGAGACTTGGCGCGTGTGCTAGCTTGGAAGGCGTGGGAAGCTGCGGAGCGTGAGCTCTTTGAAACTGGTGAGGTAGGAGAGGTGGTTATAGTTCCCCTGCCGACGATTAGGCGACATATTAGAGAGCGGGGGTTTGATCATATGCTGATGCTGGCGCGAGAGCTTTGTCGGAGGAATAAGAACTTAAGACTGGAATCGGTACTTGAGAGATTAAATAAGACGGTACAGGTTGGGAAGAGTGCTAAAGTGAGACGGGAGCAAGCAAAACAGGCGTATGGGGTGAAAAAGGAGGCAAGACTGAGGGGAGACATTCATTATGTACTGTTTGATGATGTATGGACGACGGGGTCGAGTATGCGGGCGGCGGCGGATGCGATGCGAAATGCTGGGGCGTGCAAAATATCAGCATTAGTTCTGATGAGTAATGATTATATCGAGAGTTTTTTGTGATGCTGATGATTAGTTGTTTGTGATGCCAACAACAGAATTGAGAACGAAGTTAACAATAGCAAATGCGAGAAGGGAGATGATAAGGCCGATGATGGCATAGAGGATGGTATTTTTAGCGTCAGTAACCTTTTTGCTGTCACCGCCAGAAAGGATGTAGCGAAGACCGCCGTAAACTAGCATAATAACAGAAATAAGACCAACAATTAAGAGGATTGTATTGGTCAGGCGGCTGAAAACGCCGTTGTCGCCAATCAATTCAGTAGGCATGCCTTCAGCGCGGGCCGCATTGGCACCTTCTTGTACAGAGAGGGCGGAAGCTAGGACACGGCTGGTGGAAAGGCATAAAAGTGCGCCAAGTCCGGTTAAGGTTTGGGTTAAAGTTTTGGTGATCTGTTTCATATAAACTATCGAATCTCGCAGTTACTTAAATTATGCTTCTATTATACCACAAATATTATAAAAGAAAAATACCTCCTCTTGGGAGATATTTTTCTAAACATATAACAACTATCTATATTCCTGGGCTATACCTAGAAAAAAGAAAATGGATTATTTGGCGGAGAGTGGGAGATTCGAACTCCCGCTGCAGGTCTCCCCACACTAGCGATTTAGCAAACCGCCCCCTTCAGCCACTTGGGTAACTCTCCTTCCCTTCTATCTTAACATACTTCGGGCGTTTCTTGAATGATTTTAAAGAAATATTTGATGTGTTATAATTTAAAAAAGCTAATGAATATTGAGGTGCAAAAGTGAAAGACAATACAGTGGTGCAATGGGAAGCCGAAGAATATGTGTCACACGAAAAGAATATGGGGTGGTATTTTGGGTTGATTTTAGTGGGTGTGATTTTTTCACTGATTTCAATCAGGTTTGAGTGGTGGACCTTTACGGCGCTAGTGGTGGTTTCTGTGATTGCGATTATTACCTATTCGGTGCGTCCTCCTCGCAAGATCCAGTATGTTTTGTCTGAAAAAGGTTTAACTGAGGGGGAGCGAATGTACCGCTTTGAAGAATATAAGGCTTTTGGGATTTTGCAGGATGATGTGCATTTTGCAATTGTTCTAATGCCAAAGAAACGTTTTTCACCTGCAGTGACAGTTTATTTCCCTGAGAATAAAGGTGAAGAAATCGTAAATATGTTTGGCAAGAGGTTGCCAATGGAGGAAGTTAAGCTTGATGCTATCGATAAAATTGTGAAGAAATTGCGATTTTAGATAGAAAATTGATAAAACAAAACGTTTATGGTAAAATTTGGGAAAGATAAGTAAACAAAAAAGAAGGTGGGTATATGGATCAAAACAGTGGCGCGCCAATGATGGATGCAACGAGTGCGACCGATTCAAATGCAGATTTTAACATTAATATTCAAGACCAGTTGGGTGTGCCTCCAGCTCCTCCGATTCCAGACTTTTTGGCGAATGAACCTAGTATGTCTGGGATGAATCCGGACGTGATGGCTGACCTAACCAATTCAGGTCCAACCCCGATTACTGGTGCACCTACTGAGACCGAGGTACCGGTACCTGCTGCCTTAGAGAATGCCGCTCCTACTGCTGTGGAAACGATGCCTGAGGTGACGCCAGAGGCTGTGGCGACTGAAGAAACGGTTGCACCAAGTTCGAATAATAATGAAACCGCTGGAAATGAAGGTGCGAATATACAGTTTGAAGAAGTTAAGAAGCAGATGTTACAGGATCTATACCCGTTAATGGATAAGATTAAGATGCAGCCAGAACAGAAATTTAAGGTTTATAAACAAATGATTGAGTCAACTGGCTCAAAGGATATGATTACTTCAGCCTACGAGGCGGTTAAGGGTATCGGCGATGAGGCTGAACGAGCCGAAGCACTTCTCTTCCTAGTTGAAAAGGCAGATAGCTAATATTAACAAAAAGAACCCTGCGGGGTTCTTTTTTTGTTGGTTTCCTGTGGGGTTCTTTTTTGATTTGGTGGTATTAATCTTTTTAGGATGTTGCGGCCAGTTTAGGTGATATTAATTTTGACTAGGATGTGATGATACTACTTTTGTCTAGGATATTGCGGCCAGTTTATTGAACTGGCCGACTTTTCTAGTAGTTTTAGTACATACCACTCATACCGGCACCAGCGGCGGCAGAATTGTCTGCTTTTTCTGGGAGTTCAACAATGAGTGCACCCATAGTTATAGCGGTTGCGGCGATACTGATGGCGTTCTGGACGGCTTCACGAGTGACGCGAGCTGGATCGATGACGCCGGCTTTTTTGAGGTCTTGGAGTCCTTTCTCAGGTTCCATAACGTTAATTCCCTGACCTGGTTTGGCGTTTTCAACGGCAGCAAGGAGAGCCTGAGCGTTGAGTCCGGCGTTTTCTAGGATGTGAAGAAGTGGAGCCTTGAGAGCGTTCTTGACGATCTTAGTACCTGCATCTTCGCCAGTGAGTTGATTGGCAAGATTGACGAGGGTGACACCACCACCGGTGACGATACCTTCATCTAGGGCAGCTTTTGTGGCGGCAACTGCATCATCAACACGATACTTCTTTTCATCAATTTCGGTTTCAGTGGCGCCACCTACTTTGATGACAGCAACTTTTCCGAGAAGGGCGGCAGCACGTTTTTCGTATTGTTCACGGTCATAATCAGAGGTGGCGAGATTGGCCTGAGATTTGATGAGCTCAATACGAGCCTTGACTGCTTTATGGTCGCCAGCGCCACTGATAATAGTGGAGTTATCTTTGGTGGCAATAATCTTCTTGGCAGAGCCGAGACTGGAAATTTCAGCATCCTCAAGTTTCATACCTTTATCTTCAGAAATGACGGTGGCACCAGTGAGTACGGCGATGTCTTCGAGAATTTCTTTACGGCGATCACCGAAGGCTGGAGCTTTCAGAACGAGAGAATTGAAGACACCTTTGAGTTTGTTGAGAACGAGAAGTGAGAGAGCTTCACCACTGACTTCCTCAGCAATTATGACAAGATCCTTGTGGCCAGATTGGGCAACCTTTTCAAGGACTGGGAGAATTTCGTTACTGGCGGAGATTTTTTTGTCGGTCAAGAGGATGAGAGGTTTGTCGAAAATAGCTTCTTGGCGATTGAGGTCAGTAACGAAGAACGGTGAGCTATAGCCTTTGTCGTAGCTGAAACCTTCAACGATTTCCTGCTCCATTTCGAGGCCTTGACCTGCCTCAACGGTCACAATACCGTCTTTACCGATTTTACTAATAACACTAGCGATAAGTTCGCCGATTTCTTTATCTCCGGCAGAAATAGTGGCAACTTCAGCAACTTTTTTATCGTTACCTTCAATTTTTTCGGCAGCTTGATTGATTTTGGCGACGATTTCTTCACCGGCTTTTTCAATACCCTTTCGAAGTTCCATTGGGTTGACGCCAGCGGCGATTAATTTGTTGGCTTCGCTTAAAATGTTATAGGTAAGAACAGTGACGGTTGTGGTGCCATCGCCGGCAACTTTGTTAAGTTTCTGGGCGGCAGATTTGATGAGTTTAGCGCCAATTTGTTCGCCTAAATTCTCTTCAGAGCTACCGAGGTCAACAGCTTCGGCTACGGTGACACCATCGTGGGTGATGGTTGGATTGCCGTAGGATTTTTCGATTACTACGTTTTGGCCTTTAGGGCCGAAAGTGACTTTTACTGCATCATAGAGCTGTTTGGCACCGCTTAAGACTTTGTCGCGGGCTTGGTCAGCGTAAAAAATTTTCTTTGCCATAAATGATTCCCTTCTATAAAAATATTTGATCTTTAATTATGTTATTAATTAATGTGATTTTTAATAATGCTTTTTACTGATTAGTCGAGCTTTAATTATGCTTCTTGCTGATTAGTCTAGGATGGCGAGAACGTCTTCTTCTTTGACGATGAGATAAACGGTATCTCCGAGTTTAATATCGGTGGTGCTATACTCTTTGAAGATGATTTTGTCGCCTTTTTTAATATTTTTGACGTTCGGACCGACAGATTCCACGGTGGCGTAGCTTGGCTTTTCCTTGGCGTCACCGGGCATGAAAAATCCGGAAGCGGTCTTTTCGGCTGGAACTTCTTTTTTAGCAACGATATGATCTTGTAATGGTTTTAAGGTCATGTTTTTCCTCCTTTTAATACAGCCGAACTGGTTTTCTGATTACTTTGGCTGTAGCTGTTATCTATTGTATAGCAAAAACTAGCACTGTCAAGTGGAGAGTGCTAATATTGGTGAAAATATCAATCAGAGGTGGTTATGGTATAATAAAGAAAAGTGAGGTGAAGCGTATGAGTATGAAGACTTTTCTAATGGATAAAATCCCTAATTATAATAAGTTGGTGATTCCGTATCATGTTTTAAGGGCGGATTTGGCGGCGCACCAATATGGTTTTCCCGGGAAGAGGATGCGGGTGATTGGAGTGACTGGGACGAATGGTAAGACCTCGACTTGTTTTTTGATCTGGAAGATGCTGAATGCGGCTGGACACAAGACTGGACTAATGACGACAGTGGCTTGGGGGGTGGATAAGTTGGAAAAACAGATTGAACATATGACGACGGTGGACGCGAAGACGTTGAATTACCGGATGAAGAAAATTGCGGATGCGGGGGCGGAATTTTTGGTACTGGAGGTGACTTCGCATGCTTTGGCACAGCACCGAACTTTCGGGGTGCCGATTGAGATTGCGGTGATGACGAACGTAACACATGAACATCTGGACTATCATAAGACCTTTGAGAACTATCGAGATGCGAAACGCAGGCTGTTTAAGATGGCGAAATATGGGGTGGTGAATGAAGACGATAAAAGCTGGTCTTATTTTGCAAAAGATGTAAAAGAATATATCACATATGGTATAAATTCTGGGATTCTACGAGCCAAGGACGTTAAACTTGGTGCGCAGGGAGTAGAGTATTTTGTAGATGATGAAGCCTCGGTTGGGGATAAACATGCAGCAGAAAATAAGCAAATGAGGGGTAATAAAAATGCGTCGGGTGATATATTGAGAATTAAAACGAAGATTCCGGGGGAGTTTACGGTCTATAATTCCCTGGCGGCCGTGGCGGTGGGATTGAAATTAGGGCTTAATAAGGAGCAGATTTCTCAGGGAATTTTGGCGCTTGATTCGGTGGAGGGGAGGATGAATCGGGTGGATTTGGGGCAGAATTTTGAAGTAATTGTGGATTATGCGCATACGCCGGATGCATTTTTGAAGGTCTATGAGTCGGTGGTGCCTGGAAAGAAGGGTCGGATCATCTCGTTATTTGGAGGGGCGGGGAGACGTGATGAGTCAACGAGAGGTGAGCGGGGCGAAATTGCGGCAAAGAATTCAGATATTGTGATTATTACAGAGGATGATTCTCGGGATGAGAACCCAGCAGAAATTGCGGAGGAATTCGTAAGGGGTGCTGAACAGGCAGGGTTTTTGCGTGGAAAGAATCTTTTGGTGGAACTCAATCGTGAAAAAGCAATTCAGATGGCAGTCGATCTTGCGAAGAAAGATGATATTGTGCTAATTCTGGGTAAGGGGCACGAAAAAACAATCTTGAGGGCAACGGGGGCGGTGCCGTTTGAGGATCTTAAGGTTACAGAGAAGGCCTTAAGGAAAAGACTGAAAGATTAGTTAGCGGATCCAGCAATATTTTCTGGATCGAAGTTGGCGATACCGTTGATAATCTGTTCTTCGGTGTAGTGCAATAGACTTGCGATTGTGGCTGCAGCGGCCATGTATGAAATGTTTGGTTCGCCCGTGAGGAAGCTGGCGACATTGAAGCGATGTCCTTCAATATTGAGGGTGGCTTCGCTGCCCTTGCGATAAAGAGTGCGGCGTTCGATTTTAGTGTCACTGTAATGGTCGGAGCCATAAGTGGCGGTTCCCTGTTTTCCTTTGAACTTTGAGAATTCAAGATAATTACTGTCGTCGCGGTTTAAGACGACAAATTCAGGCTCGAGGTCGAAGAGAGTATTTTCTACTGCAGTATATTCTTCTGGCGTAAGATCAGAAAGTTTGGATGGGACATAGTCGGTGAGGGCGGCGAGATAAACTGGGAGCTGATAGAAGACGTCCTTTTTGAGAGAACTTGCAGGGGTGGTAATAATGCAATAGTCGGCGCCGGCTTTCCAGGAATCGCTAAAGAATTTATAAAGACTTCCAACTTTAATTTCATCTTCAGAAGCGAGGATACCAACTTTTTCATTGGCCTCCATGAGGATATGGTAGACATAGTGAGCGACAACGCTTTTGCCGGTGGTGCCGGTAATGCAGATGATGCGCATATCTTTCAGGATGTTGCCGTAATAAGTTTTGAGTAGGCGAACCTTAACTCGACCTGCACGGCTGCCGGTTAATTTTGATTTGGTGGATTTTTGATCGAGTGATTCGTTCATGTGTCTTTGTTACCGTTATTAGTTATTGAATAGATTGTTGAGTGAGTCGAGAGATGGCATTGAGCTGCCGCCAAGGGCGCTTTTTAGCATCGTGGTGAAGAGAATGAGGAGGACGATGTAGAGAGCGACTAGAAAAGCGACGTTGGCGAAAATGCGTTCGTTGCCTTTATAGTCGGCTTCAGCATTAAGGTTTTCATAGGCAGTGATTGAGCTGAAGGAGATACCGGCCATCATAACAATGAAGCCAAAGAATGGAGAGATGATGGAAGCGAGTGGAGCAAGGATGCTGGTGGCGAGAATGGCTGGAATGCCGGCAATAGTGACGATGGTGGTGAGGTGGAAGAAGTTAGTTTTCTTTTTGAAGAGGAGGGCGACGAGGTGATAGATACCGGCGACAAAAAGAACTGGGAGAAGGAAGGAGAAGAATTGGGTGAAGATGGTCTGAATCCAGTTGATGTCGTTAAGGTTTTTCCAATTCCAGGCGGCGTCAATCTGTTTGCCGAAGAAGGATTTGTGGGCTGGAACATAGACCTTAGAGAAAATAGTGTTAATTAAATTGAGGACGGTGTAGGCGAGGCCGGTAAAAACTGGAAGCTGCCAGGCGCTTTTGAGGTCGGAATAGTCGTTAATGTTTTCTTTAATGGCGGTGGCTGGATTTTTAGCGACCGAGAGAAGAAACTTGACGGTGTGATTTTTTGAGGCTTCTTCAAGTTTGGATTTTAATTTGGAAGCGGTGTTTTCTGCGGTTTTTGCAACTTTTTCAGCACTTGTTTCGGTATTTGCGCTCTTTTCAGCATTTTTGGTCTTATTTTCTTCCATGTTACTCCTTTTTTCTAATTAAATTATAGCATACCTCTAGGATTTTTAATTAAATATGCTATAATATGAATGTCACGGAAACGTGATGCTCATTTAATTTCTAGGTGGATGTTATTTGAATCTTCGGATTTGAACAATATCCACATCTGCACCCGTAGCTCAGCTGGATAGAGCGTTTGCTTGCGGAGCAAAAGGTCGTAGGTTCGAATCCTGTCGGGTGTACCATATTTGAAATTATTTGAAAAAACTCTTCCCTGTGGAGGAGTTTTTTGTTGACTAGGGTTTATCTTTAGCTGAAGGGTGTGATAGAATGAGAAGTGGAAGCGTGGCCGAGTGGTTGAAGGCGCACGACTCGAAATCGTGTGGGCAGCAATGTCTCGGAGGTTCGAATCCTCTCGCTTCCGCCAGTAAGTAAAAATGACCCGTGAGGGTTATTTTTGTTACTAAAAAACGAGGAATATTATTCCTCGTTTTAAATATATATTTTGATTTGGAGATTACTCGCTTCCTTTACCAGTAAAGACGGCGCCGAAGGTCTTGAGGAGAATCTTAATATCAGCTGCGATACTCCAGTGATCGATGTAGAAGCAGTCGAGGCGGACGATTTCTTCGAAATCAGTGATTTCACTACGGCCAGAGACCTGCCAGAGGCCAGTGATGCCTGGTTTGATACTGATACGACGTTTATGGTGGGCAGAATACTGGTTATATTCATCGACCGTTGGCGGGCGAGTGCCAATTAGTGACATGCTTCCCTCTAGAACATTAAAGAATTGAGGTAGTTCATCGATGCTGGTCTTGCGGAGAATTTTACCGATTTTAGTGATGCGAGGATCGTTTTTCATCTTGAACATAAAACCTTGCATTTCATTTTGGGATTGGAGATCTTTAAGGCGCTCCTCCGCGTTTTGGTACATGGAGCGGAACTTATAGATGTAGAAGTATTTACCATTGCGGCCAACACGCTTTTGTTTAAAGATAATTGGTCCGGGATCTTCTAGGAAGATTAGAGGGGCGACGATAATACCGAAAAGTATACAGATGAGACAGCCAACTATGGCGCCACAGATATCCATGAGACGTTTGATGAGTAATTCCCCATCGGTGAAAAGGCGTGGAGAGAGGCGAATAACACTGGTGGTGCCGAAGTCCTCGAGTTTGGTTTCCAGAGTTTCAATAGCGAAACTATCGATGGTGATGAGAGAGTCAATACCCATTTCACTGACGGCCTCGATGAGGTGTTCGATTTTTTTGCGGTCAATATGGTTGACGCTGAAGATGACGAGGTCAACTTGGTGATGTTTGAGGTAGTCGAGGGCGCTTGTGGCGAGCTCTTTAAGTTCGAAGGTGAAATTTTGATTGTCGAACGATTGTGCAGTGTTTTGATTGTTATCGGCTTTGAGTTTTTTGAGTTTAAAGAAAATGTCTTTTGATTTGCCGGTGAGTGGAGTGATACCAATAATTTCACAGTCTTCGGCGTCTAGTTTTTGAATGTTTAAAACTGCCTGTTTAAGATCACTATTATCGGTAAAAATAACAGTCTTTTTGGTATGATGCTCGAGGTATTCGCGTTTAATGAAGTGGATAAGGAAGAGAGCGGAAAAAGAAATAGTGAAGTTAATTGAGAAGAAGGTGCCAAAGAAGAGACGCGGAATACTGTCGCTGATATGAGTCATGTAGACGATGGTGGAGAAAATGATCGCCATAAAGATATTGGTGAGGGCGGCAGATTTGAGGTGGCGGAGAATGCCGCGTTTAGCTGTGATTGGATTATAACGATAGAAAGTGAAGACGATGAAGTATGAGAGAAGGAGATAGAGGAAAACGGTGGTGTCTTTGAGGTGGCGAAAGGCGACATCAGAAGGGTCCCAACCGAAACGAGAAAGATATGAAATCAAAAAGGAGATGGCGATGGAAAAAATATTTGCTAGAAATAACCCAACTCGATGATTTGACATAATGTGTTTATTATATCATAAAATGTAAATATTTAAAGAGGTAGAGGGGGTGAAATCTCTGTTATAATAGAACAAAGGCGGCGCAAAATGCGTCACCCAAAAATAAGGGAGTTGTTATGGGGAGTATTTTTTCAAAGATTATTGCTGGTGAAATTCCATGCTACAAAATTTATGAGGACGAGAAAACGTTCGCTTTTCTTGATATTCATCCTGAAACACCTGGGCATACTTTGGTGGTACCGAAGGTGGAGGTTGATAAACTTTATGACCTTGATGAGGAGGATTATCTGGCGGTGATGAGGACTGTGAAGATGCTGGCTGCGAATATGGAGAAGGTTTTGGGGAGGCGAACGCTTCTGAAAGTGGTGGGGACGGATGTGCCGCACGCACATGTACATCTAACTTCTTTGGATGAAAATTATAAATATGGCCAGGAAGTACAGATGACGGAGGCGGAAATGCGTGAAATGCAGGAGAAATTGAAGAAATGAGTGAGAAATATTTTGAAGTAAATGAAAGGAATGAGAGATGAAATTTGCGCCATCATATAATCCGGCGGATTTTGAAACAGAGGTATATGCAGCCTGGGAGGCGGCCTCGAAATTTGCGCCAGCAAAAGAGGACCGAAGCGGGAGGAGCGGGCGCGAGTCTAAGCGCTACTCGATTGTGATGCCACCACCAAATGCGAATGGTAATTTACACATTGGACATGGTTTGACAGTGGCGACTGAGGACTCCTTGACGAGATATTATCGTTTGCGCGGTCGCAGAACTTGGTACGTACCAGGGGCGGATCATGCAGGATTTGAGACTTGGGTAGTGTATGAGCGTGAACTTGAAAAACAAGGTAAGACGCGTTTTATGTTCTCTAGGGACGAGCTTTATGCTCGGGTGTGGGATTTTGTGCAAGAAAAACGCGGGGCGATGGAGTTGCAACTACGTGCGCTTGGGGCTTCTTGTTCCTGGAAGGATCTGACTTTTACGCTCGACGAGAATGTGATCCGTCAGACTTATCGAACTTTTGAAAGAATGTGGCAGGATGGGCTAATTTATCGTGGGGAGAAGTTGGTGAATTATTGTACGAAACACCAGACGGCGTTTGCGGATATTGAGGTCGAGTATAAAGATGAGGATGGGGCGCTATATGAGATTAAATACCCTCTGGTGGAAAGTGATGGATATGTTGTAGTTTCTACAACGAGACCTGAAACCTTGTTCGGAGATACGGCAGTGGCGGTAAACCCTGCTGATGAGAGATACGCGGAGATTATTGGTTTGCATGTTTCCCTGCCGCTAACGCGCCGGGAGATTCCAGTGATTGCTGACCAGCATGCTGATATGACTTATGGAACTGGCGTAGTAAAAATTACGCCGGCGCATGATGTAAACGATTTTGAAGTGGGGATGCGACATGATTTACCACGAATTTCAGTTATTGGGTATGATGGAAAGATGTTGCCTATTTGTGGGGCTGACTATGAGGGGCTATCGGTTTTGGAATGTCGAAAAAAGGTATTAAAGGATTTGAAAGACGCGGGGCTTTTGCTTGGCGAAAAGAAAATTCGACACTCGGTGGCGCATTGTTATAAATGTGGAACCGTGATTGAGCCGATGCTAAAAGAGCAGTGGTTTGTGGATACCTCGAAACTCGCTAAAATGGCGATTGAACACTTAAATAATAATGAAATAAAATTTTATCCAGAAAATAAACAAAAGGTGCTGGTGAATTATTTGGAGGGGCTGAAGGACTGGAATATTTCTAGGCAGATTCCTTGGGGGATTGCAATTCCGATGTTCAAAAAAGTTGATCCGAATGAGCCTGGGGAGGAATGGGTTTTTGATACAAGAACAAATTTGTCCGAGATCGAGATTGGTGGCGTAAAATATGTGCGCGACGAGGATACTTTTGATACTTGGTTCTCTTCTTCGCACTGGCCAATTGTTTGTACGAACTGGGAGGAAAAGATTGGTAGCGAGTTTTATCCGTTGAATGTGATGGAGACCGGGGCCGATATTCTATTTGCGTGGGTAGCACGTATGATTATGGTGGGACTTTACGTGACTGGTGAAGTGCCATTTAAGGAAGTATATTTGCACGGTTTAGTTTTGGACGCACACGGAAAAAAGATGTCGAAGTCAAAGGGTAATGTGATTAACCCGATGGAGATGATTTTGCAGTATGGCTCTGATGCTTTCAGGCTTGGAATTTTGCGTGGCCGTTCGGCTGGCTTAAATCAGGCATTTTCGGAAAATTCTGTGATTTCTGGGCGAAACCTTTGCAATAAGTTGTGGAATATTTCACGTTTTGTTCAGGGGATTGTGGATGCAGAAGAAGCTGAGAAGGGTTTTTCGGAGACTGATGTGTCGGTGATTCTGGGTAATGAAGCGAATGGAGCGGTGCATCAAACTGCAAGTGACTCGATCAACCCGGAAGTTTATCAGTATACGACTAATAATATGGGGGAGGATTGGATTTGTCGTGAGATTAACCGAGCGAGGGGTGTACTTGAACAGTGTATGGCGGAGTATCGTTTTTCCGAGGCGGTAGAGACGATTTATGAGCTGATCTGGGATAAATATGCAGACTGGTTCCTTGAGAGTCAGAAGATTTTCAAGAATATTTCCCTACTCAAGGTGACTTTGGAGTCGATTTTGACGATGCTACATCCATTTGCGCCATTTGTAACTGAGGCGATTTGGCAGAATTTGTCTTGGACTGATGGGATGATTATTGATGCAATGTGGCCGTCAATTATGGGCTACGATGAAATTTCTGCGGAAAATTTTGAGCGATTAATTGAGGTGATTTCTGAGATACGCGGAATGGGAACTGCGCTTTCGAAATTTAATAAAGGCAAGAAATTCGGACTGTTAGTGGGGGAGGACATTTTAGTTAACGATAATTTGCTACTTGTGAAGTTTTTGTCGAGAGTACCGGCGATTGCCTCAACAAATGGTACACCTAAGGGCTTGAGACTAGCGACTGTGAACCATGAGTTATATCTTGATGTTCCAGAGAAGGTGGTAGTTGATTTTAGGGACGAGCTTGAAGCGAAAATTCTAGCGGTCGGTCGTGAACTAGATGGACTTAATGCTAGGATGATGAATCCTCGTTATGTTGAAAAGGCTCCTCAGCAGCTGGTTAGAGAGACGCGAAACAGTATTGCGGAGAAAGAAGAACAGATTCAACATCTTAAATCGCAGCTAGAATTGATTTAGTTCCCTGTTGTAGATTGTGCTGAATCTTATCTAGACTAAATGCTGCAACAAAAATGAGTCTTTTGTTCAAAATATGGCTGAGGCCGTGAAAAATAGATCCGAGAGGATCTATTTTTTTGCTGCTTAATAAACTGTTAGTTCCCTGTTTTCCTACTTGAGTTGAGCGAGTTATATTTTTTGATTTTTCAGTTTTTTCTTATAAAGTTGCCTGATGGCTTACTTATTTTTTTCTTTTGTTGTTTAGAATTTAGACAAATTTTAAGTGTTTTTTGATCCTTTTGTCGGATGCTTTTTTGATTTTTCTTGTTGGTCATGTGAAAAATACGTGAAAATTAAACACAAAAACAGCGCGCTTCCCTGTTAAGCACGTGAAATTACTTGTGTTTATTAAAATACAAATAAAGTTATGCTTGACAAAAGCATAAAATTATTTCATAAAAGTACGATACTAGATATGACCAACTACTGAGTGCGACTCATTATTTAGAATCTTAATTTAAAGCTGCAGTAATTGTTATGTTTATAATACAGGAGGTCGGTTGCTAAGTCAATAGGTGGTTAAGCATAAGATGTATGGTGATATGTGGATTTGTGTAGGGAATTATTATGTGGAAAAATGTTGGGCCTTCTAGTTTAGATTTTTGATTGGTGGATCGTTTTTTATCTCGGTTTAGGTGATGGATTTGGCTTGGGTTTGCTTGATTGGTTGAATTTTGATGCAGATTTTGCTTTAAAATAATTTGAGCAGGGAATTAAGGTAACTTTTATGCTAAAATTTAGGTGTGGCTTATATTAGAAAATTTAAGACAGCATCCGGGGCGACGGGGGTACAGGTTTGCTATAAAGAACACAGTAAGGTCGTGAAGACCGTGCATGTTGGTTCGGCAAATTCTCCGGAGGGTTTGGAAAATTTACTAGTCAAGGCCCAAAAAATTATAGATGAAGGGAAGAGATCGCTATTTAATTTGAGCGATTTTTAAACTTTATTTTTTTGTGGGTGGAGCATATGACCTTTATTTTTGATTTTCCTTTTTCTTTTTAATTTTATCTATTAATTAATGTATCTACCTATTTATCTATTTATGTATTTATCTTTTATTTCTCTATTTTTGTCTATATTATTTTATATCTATACATCTACCGTTTTAATTTTCTGATTTATTTGAGATTTTCCAGAAAAAAGAGACACTTCGCGTCTCTTTAATTTTAGTCTTTCGTTTTAATAATTTTACGCTTTATGCGATTGATTTTTCGGAGGAGGGAATAGAGATGGTATTTTTTTGGGTCGATTAGATAATCGAAAGTGCCTGCATAGATTTTTTCGTAACCGCCGAAAGATTTTTTGAATTCCGTGAATCCATACCAGGGGTGTGAGGTGTCCGCGTCTTCTGGTGCAATACCCCAAAAATCTAGGGTTTTGAGGCCATCCTCTTTGGCGGTAAAAATAGCATGGGAGAGAAGGGCGACGGTCGCAGGGAGGTGTTTAAAATCTAGGTTTGCGGCTGATTGCATATAAAATCTAGTGCCCTGATAGTCAAAGAAAAGGGAAGCAGCAATAATTTCTCCATCTTTTGGGGTCGGTTTGGTTGACTTTAGGTCTTTTGACGGGGTTTCAACTAGTGTATTTTTTGCACTGGTTGAGGAAGTGATATTGGTTTTTTCCAGTTTTGTACTAGTAGAGGAAGAGAGATTCGTTTTTTCCGGGTTGTTTTTAACTTGTGCATTTTTTGCATTAGTTGGGAGTGTGGTTGATGGTGTTTGGTAACGGACTAGATAGAGGGAAGCGAAGGGCTGGCTGAGTTCGGTTTTTAAATATTGTTCAGAAAAGCTGGCGATGTGGCGCTCTTTGGCTAGTTTATGCTGTAATCTGACTAAGTATCTGATATCTTCAGGATTTTTGGTAACCTCAACTGTAAGGCCTTTTTTCTTATAGTTGTTGTGTCTAGTACGGGTGCCCTGAGAAAAATTTGTGAGGATTTCGGGAACAGAGCTTGTGAGATTGAGACACCAGGTCTCTGCAGGATTTAGGTCCTTGGTTTTTCTAAGTAATTTTTGATTCAAGTTAAAATATTGTGCGACATTAAGTTTTTTCTGATTTTCTGACAAGTTATCCATTTGAATCGGGGAATTATTTGTGAATTTTTGTGGTTCGATGCGGATAAAAATGGCGGACTCTTTCTTGGCTAAAGATATGATTTGTGTAAAACAAGCCTTGGCGTCTTCCGATGTGGCGGATGGGTTGAGGTATGGGCCATAGGGGAGATAAAGGTAGTAGCCAAAAGGAATTTTCTTTTTGATGGCGAGGAATTTGTATTTTGAGGTTTCTTCAAAAAAAGTAGTTTCCCCAAGGTCATTTTGTAGTTTTTGCCAGTCTTTTGATTGCAGTAATGGAGACTGGTCTTCTTGATTTAACATTAGAATAATTATATCACTACTTTAGGGATAGACGTAAAAATAGATCAGGTACCTTGTCGCGGGGCCGTGTCTTTTAAATTGTTTAGGGTAGCGATACTTTTTTATGCAGAGTCTTCGGTCTTGTTTCGATCAGAAATTGGTCTCTTGATGAAAATATTTGAGGGCTTCTAGGTTTCGAACATTAATAAAGCTGCCTTTATAGGAAGAGAACTGGTGGTTTTTGAGATTTTGGAAACACGTTTCGAGCTTTTTGATGGCTTGTTCTACGGGTAACCAGACTAGTTGGTAGTCCTCCTCAAGTTCATCTTGCATGTAATGAGTTTCGGATTTTGTGAGTGGGGAAGCATAAAAGAAATAAGTATTTGTGATACGGTAATTGCGTTCTTCATAAATTTTACCGAGCGGTTTGATGTTGTCTATGGTGTATCCGGTTTCTTCGAGGATTTCACGATTCACAGCTTGGAGAAGGGTTTCATCTGGCTCGATACCGCCGCCTGGAATTGCAAAGTAATCTTTTGCTCTGGAATAAAGTAGGCAGATCTCATGGTTAGGATTTATCATGATACACCTTGCAGTGTCGCGACGGATGGGTTTTTCTTCGGTTTGTTGATGAAACTCGGTCGGGAGGGAATTATGTAAGGCTTGATTTTCTAGCTGGTTTTTAAAATAGGAATTATTAATTATAAAAAATGTTTGATCAATTTTCTTAATCTCAGATTTTGTAAGTCCAGTATAAAAATCATATTGCATAATATTTTTATTGTACATCAAAAAGTTTTTGTATTAGAAAAATGGATTAAAAATAGAACAGGGAAAAGGGGGTGATTTGGTTAACTATTTAATAATAGAGCGCGGAAGGATGTTTAAAGTATAGGGGTCGGTAGGCGGAACGTTTGAGAGAATTTCGTAATATGCTGCTGAGGCAACCATGGCACCATTGTCGCCAGAGAAATGTGGTTCTGGAAAGAAGAGTTTAATTTTTGTACTCAGCTTGGAATTTTGTTGTTCAATGAATTTTGTTAAATCATGGCGAAGACGTTGATTGGCGGAGACGCCGCCGGCAATGATGAGAGTTTTAGTCTCGGGATTTTGTTTTAGGGCGAGTTTGATTTTCTCGATTAGGATATCAGTGGCAGTTTGTTCAAAAGAGGCAGCGAAGTCGGCTTTTTGTTGCGGATTGAGAAGCTCAGCTAACTTTGATGAGGGGAAGGAAATTGGTTGATTGACAGCTTTTTGCACCTCTCTTAGTACAGCGGTTTTTAAGCCTGAAAATGAAAAGTCTAGAATACCAGACATGGGATGAGGAAAGGTGTAGCGTGTTGGATCTCCGTTTGCTGCGGTTTTAGTGATGGATGGCCCGCCGGGATAGGGGAGACCTAGAATTTTGGCGACTTTATCAAAACATTCACCGACTGCGTCGTCTTTGGTGGTGCCGATGATTTCAAATTGTTGGTGAGTTGGCATTTTGACGATTTGGGTATGTCCACCTGAGATAATGAGGGAAATGAGTGGAAATTCCGGGGTAGTTTTTGAATCTAATTCTGGGGTTTGTTTGTCTAGCCAGTTGGCATAAATGTGAGATTTGAGGTGATGAACTGCATAGAGCGGTTTATGATGGAGAATGGCAAGGGTGCGGGCGGTAAGGGTTCCGACAAGAAGGGATCCGAGGAGACCTGGAGTATGGGTGACAGCGATAGCGTCGATTTTGGACCAATCGTCGAGAGTTTTGGATTTTGTATGGTCCTCAGTTTGAAGACCGGCTTCTTTGAAAGCTTGGTGGAGGACTGGCATGATGGCTTCTAGATGAGAGCGAGCGGCAATTTCAGGTATGACGCCGCCATAGGCAGCAAAAATATCGATCTGAGAAACCACAACATTACTCAGAATTTTATGACCATCTTCGACGATCGAAATGGCGGTTTCGTCACAGGACGATTCGATTCCCAAAATTCTCATAGGATGATTATAGTATTTTTTAGCCAAAATTGAAAATATAAGGGGATCTTAGCTTGAGAATTTGAGGGAATCAATTGGTTTTTGGCGAGAAGCTTTGAAGGCTGGGAAGAGACCAAAAACTATGCCGGTAATAATTGCAAAATAGATGGCGACGAGACAAATTTCAAGGCTGATGAAGGGTTTAAACGGAGTGAAGGTGGAACTGAAGATGGCGATTAGATAGCCGAGAATGAAGCCGCCAATGCAACCGATGAAGACAAGGATAATGCTTTCGAAGAGGAATTGGAGGAAGATATGGGTATTAGTGGCGCCGATGGCTTTTCTGATGCCAATCTCGTGAGTACGTTCGGTGACGGATACGAGCATAAGATTCATGATACTAATGCCGCCAATAAAGAGGGAAATACCGGCAATAATGGCGAGCATAAGGGAGATGATTCTATAGAAATTACTGATAGGGTGGGAGATATTGTTACCGTGATTGACTGTAAAACTACCTGATGAGCCTTTGAGGTCGGTGAGAGTTTTATTGATTTTGTCCGCGGTATCTTGGATATTTTGAGTGTTTTTGACGGTAACGTTGATTTGTTGGATTTGAGGATTGAGGGATTTAATTTGATCAAAGTCAACGATGACGGTTTGATCAAAATCAACACCATTGAAGTTGACGGGATTTTCGATTTTCTGAAGGGTGCCAATAATGATGAATTTATGACCGGCGAAAGAAAAAGTTTTACCGATTGGTTCGCTGGAACCGAAAAGTTGTAGGGCGAGGGAATGACCGATGACGGCGGATTTTAGGTTATTGTCCTGAATGAAATTTCCGGATTTGAGATCGAGTTTTAGGATAGATTTAAGGTCTGGATTGGTGGCTAAAATGGCGGCGGAATCTACAACGTGATCACCAGTGATGGTTTCGTGAAGTACGGCAATTGGTGAGACATAAGCGATATTATCATCGGATTCGCGAATTTTTTCGACATCTTCAATTGATAAATTAGAGTTATTAAAATGATTGGTATTTGTTAGTTCGTCGATAATACCACTCAGATCATTTTTTGACTGGGCTGGACGAACGAGAATCAGTCCTTGATTGAGAGACTTGACCTGATCAGAAATAAGTTGCGAGATACTGCCAGCGAGGCTTAAGATTAGGATAATACTAGCGATACCGATAGAAATACCGAGGCAGGTGAAGATGCTGCGAAACTTGTGTTTTTTGAGAGAGTTTTTAGCAATCTCAAAATTAGTGCGGAGAAGTAATGACATTATTTACGGCGTCCTTTCGCTTGTTTTTTATTGCTTTTATTCAATTTAGTTTTTGACTTGGATTTCTTTTTGACGACACTAGAATTTTCAAGTTCTAAGAGAGAAGTCGGTTTTTTGACGATGCGAACTGAGCTATCAGTTGAGCTAGAGGAGACAATAGGGAAGGTCGATTTTTTATCTTTGAAGTCTTTGTCGTCGGATTTTTCTACGGAAATGGCGGTAGTTTCGGGGAACTTATAGCTGAGCGATTTTGAATTATAAGATGAATATGATGTTGATTTGCTGGAAATCTCGGCGGATGACTTTTGATTGTTGTCTGCAATTTTTGCTAAATCTTTTGTCTGTGTAAGTAATTCTTTTGATTGCAGGTTTTCTTTATATTTTTTCTCGGTATCAACAAAAATTGGTTTGAGGTCTATGAGGTTTCTGTATTCCACGTAATCTTCTTCAGGTTCGTCGATTTTTTCTACAGTATTTTTTGGGGCCATTGGGGCTTCACCGGTATATTTTGAGCCTACGGGTTTGATTGGACGAATAACAGGTATGGTTTCTGTTTTGGAATCGATTTCAGATTCTGTTTGGCTCATAACATCGTTTTTGTCGATGTTCTGATTTGCTTCTGGAATTTCTTTTTCTATTGGCTGATTATCTTTTCCTGAAGATTTCTTAGAATGGAAATTAACCTTAATGCGTTCTGGGAGGTCTTCGTCGGCAACAGTTTTAATATCAGTGGCGATGCGGCCATCTAGCATATGGATTACGCGGGTGGCATAGGTGGTGAGATTTGGGTTATGGGTAACCATGATGATGGTATTGCCTTCGGAATGAATACGACGTAATTCTTCCATAACAAGGTAGGCGTTTCGGCTATCGAGGTTACCGGTTGGTTCATCGGCGAGGATGATTTCAGGAGAGGAAACGAGGGCGCGAGCAATGGCGACGCGTTGTTTTTGACCACCAGAGAGCTGATATGGATAATAATATTCGCGTTCTTGCATATTTAGATAAGAAAGCATTTTTGAGGAACGGACTAGACGTTTGGTTTTTGGAACGCCGGCATAAACGAGTGGGAGAGAGACATTTTCTAGGATGGTCATCTTTGGGATAAGGTTGAAGTCCTGGAAGATGAAGCCAATTTTTTGTGCACGGATGTGAGCTTGGCGTGATTTGGAAAAATGTGTGGTGCGTTCGCCGTCGAGGTAGTAGCTGCCGGAAGTTGGAAAATCGAGAAGCCCGAGGATGTTTAGGAGTGTGGTTTTGCCGCAACCCGATGGCCCCATAATCATGATGAATTCGCCTGGTTTGACTTCAAGATTAAAATCGTTTAAAGCAAAAGATTCAGCTTCTCCATAACCGAAGCTGCGTGTGATGTTTTTTAGCTCAATTAAAAGTGAACTATCTTTTCTAGTATTACCCTTTGGACTCATGTAATTTAATTATAGCATGCAGGAGAAAAACTAGGGGTTTATGTGGTAGAATTATTAAAGAAAAAGTGGAGGAAGGTCGATGCCAAAAAGAAAAACTAAGCATTCGAAAAAAACAAGCAGAACAAAGGTAATAAAGGTCGTCGCAAAGAAAGATGACGATATTTTGCAGGATGATAAAAACTTGCAGGAGAATGTTGCTTTGCAAGAGGAAAATGCCGTAGAAAATGTGGCAGAGTCTTTGCCAGAAATAGAAGAGGAAAAATCGGAGGGGAAGCTGGAGGAAGGCTCAGATGTATTGGGTGATAGTTCAGAGAAGATGGATGATAGCTCGGAGAAGAGCTTGGAGGACAATCCAAGAGAATCTGAGATTTCAAGAGAATCTGAGATTGAAGGTCAAAAAAATGAAACCGGGAATGAAAGGGCTGATTTATTAAAGAAGAAGGCTAGTGCGACGGCGCAGTTAGAGAAACAACTGAAGAAAGACCGGAAGAAAATTAAGCGCAAATCGAAGAGAGCGGGGGAAAAAGATAAGTCGGAGACGAGAGTGCCGCTTTGGACGAAGATCGTGATTATTGTACTGAGCTTGATCATTGTGTTGATGATCTCTGTAGCTATTTTTGGGTACATGCTCTTATCGCACACAGCAAATGTCTTCAAGGGAAATCCTATGGATATTCTTATTGGCACGGAGCTGGCGCGTGATGAAAATAATTTGACCAATGTGTTGATTTTTGGAACTTCTGAGGATGCAGAAGGGCACGGTGGAGGACTTTTGACCGATTCGATTCTTGTGGCATCGATTGATCAGGATAAGAAGACCTCAAAGATTTTCAGTATCCCAAGAGATTTATGGGTGAATTATACGGTGCCCGGCGGGGATGCAATGAATTGTGTAGTGGGGACACAAGGAAAGATTAATGCAACCTATATGTGTGCGTTAAATGAATATAAGAATAATAAGGATCAGGCTTCACGTTATTTTGCACGAAAGATTTCAGAGATTACGGGATTGAGCTTGCATTATTATGTGGCACTTGACTGGAGTGCTTTAAAGACGGTTGTCGATGAGCTTGGTGGAATCGATGTAGATGTTTATGCTGATGATGAAAATGGAATTCATGATACGTGTCAGCATCTTGATTTGCCGCGAGGAATGAATTATGGGCTCGATGGAAATAAGGCTTTGAAACTGGCACGGGCGAGAAATGCTGGATGTGATGATGGGGGAGATTTTGGGCTTTCGAGGAGCAATTTTGATAGAGAGCTTAACCAGCAGAGGATTTTTAATGCGATAAAAAATAAGGCGTTTTCTATGGGGCTTTTGACGAAACCAACGAAAGTGATACGTTTGATTGATTCATTGGGAAATAATGTTAAAACGAATATTACAATGGCGGAGGTACGAACGCTGATTGATGTGGCGACGAACCTTGAGGGGGAAGTACAGTCGATTCCGACTGTGGATCAGTTTGGGGTGGGGCGAATTGGCGTGCAAAGTGTGGTGTTGCCTAGAGGGGCTTCGGTTTATAATATGAGCTCGCTATTTAATTATGGTGATTTCCAGCGATATTTAAGGAAGACACTTTTAAATTAGAGTGAGAGAGTTTAATTTTAGAATACCGCGAAAGCGGTATTCTTGGGCTCGAATCCGCGTTTTCTAGAAACAAAAATAACCCTTCGGGTCATTTTTCATACCTTCTGGAGGCGAGAGGATGAGGGGATGTCGCTTCGCTCCATGCGAACCTGGGCTCGAATCCTCGTTTCTTGCAGAAACAAAAATAACCCTGTCGGGTCATTTTTACTTCCTGGCGGAAGCGAGAGGATTCGAACCTCCGATACATTGCTGTATACACGCGTTCCAGGCGTGCTCCTTCAACCACTCGGACACGCTTCCGTCTGGATAGATTATAACAGATATCGGTCGTTTTTTTCAAATATGAATTATAGATTTTAGAACTATAGGATTTAGATCATTGGATTTAAATATTAATGCGTTTCTTTTTAGAAAGAACTAGATTTGCCGCAATGAAGATAATGGAAAAGAGAACTAAAACTAGGAGGTTTGGAAGGATGGTTAGAAAGGAGCTGAAGTTAAACTCTGTCATGGTGGTGATTTTATTATTAGTGTCGATGAACCAGTAGGTAGGGAAAATGTGGGCAATGGTGAGGACGAAGCTTGGAAGAAAATATGTGGGGACAAAGGCGCCAGAAAGAAAGGCCGGAGCGAGGGAGAGGAGATTCACGACACCGGAGACGGCGTCTCTTGAGAGGTTGAAGGTTGAGACGAGTTCAGCGAGGGTGAGAGCGGCTAATGTATAGAGCAAAATATTGAGTATTTCGAAGATGAAAAATGGAGTAAGAACAATATCGCCCAGAACAAAGAAGCTAAGAGTTGTAAGCAAAGCAAAAACGGAGAATGCAAAAATAGAATTGGCGAGGAGAAGGCTGAAGTTATATTTCTTCAGGTGGAGACTGGAAACCATGGTACGTTTTTTGACAGGAGATTTGTTGAAACTGGCATTTATAAAACAGGTGACATAGAGGATGATGGCCATAATCGTATAGCTGGCAAAATTGAAAAATGCTGCGATCTTACTAAGGTTGGTGGCATTTTTACTGGCGAGCCGGACGGTTGGGGACTGGTCGAGTCTTTGATTGAGGCTTGAGATGATTTTTTCGGAATCCTCGGATAGGATATTGGATTGTTCTTTTGAAGAGTTTTTAGATTCAAAGATTTCAGTTCTTTGCAATTCAAAATAGCGCTTGATGAGATTTTTGGAAAGTTCAGCGGTGTAATTTCCGGAGGTGCGATAGTCTAAAGTAATTTTTTGACCAGAGATAATTTTTGATTCAAGATCTTCGGGAAGATAGAGAATCATACTGATTTTTTGGTAGAAGAGGGCATCAGTGGTTTCGGATTCTTTAAGATCAATAATCTTGGTATTTTTCGATAAGTAGTTGAGGAAATTTTTCGTGAATGGCTTAGTGGCAAGGTCTGAGGGATCTTGACTTACGATGGTGATTTCTGGTTTGGTGTCGACGAAATCAGTGACTGGGGCCGTCTTAAGGTTAATGACGGAAAGACTAGTGAGGATGGCAACATAAATAAAGACAATCCACCAATATCGTTTCATTATGCGCCAGAAGGTTTTGAATACTATCATGAGAAATCCTTAAAATTATTAATTATAGAGATTTAAATTTTTGTTTTTTAAGCACCGTAATTGAGAGGGAAATACAGAGAAATGAGAAACAGATTAAGCTGATGATATTAGAATTGTAGCGAGAAAAATCATCGTAGATATTCAGAGAATATAGACCATCAACAATCATGTTGGCTGGGTTGATTTTATTTAAGAATGGAAGATTGGTGTCGACGAGATATTTGATGGCGGGACCCATCATGCCAGCAAGAAAACAGCTAAAGAGGAAGAAGAAAGTGATGATATTGGTTTTGACTTCTGCAGTAGCCTTGATGAGGGTGCCGATACTGGTGCCGAGTGAGATACCGGCGAGGGAGCCTAGAACGGAAATCAGGAGGATACGAGGTAGGTTGTTGCCGTAATCGATTTTGAGGATGTAGATGTTAAAGAGGAAAATGATGAAAAGTAGAACGAGATGGGTGAGGTAGCAACTGAGGAAGCTGCTGAGAATGAGGACTGGTTTTTTGGCGGAAGAGACTGAAAGGCGTTTGCCGCGTTCACTCATGTTGGCGAGCATTGAGGAGATAGTGAACATGGAAATGAAGGCACCGGAGAGACAGGCCATAGCGATGAGGGAATAATATTCGATAACAGTATAATCAAGGACTTTATCGGAAGTGGAGTGAAAATCGATGGTATTTTCACTAAGGTCCTTGAGTTTATGGCTAAGATTTTGACTGATGCTTTGACCGATTTCGGATTGTAGTTCTTTAATGTTTGGCTTTTGGCCGGATTTAATTTTGGATCTTATTGCGGATTCAATATTTGTTTCTAGGTTAGCAAGTTGCTGTTCGTAGATTGGGCGCTTATCGTTGATGGATTCGACAATTTTTTTAAGAATAGTCTCTTTTACTCCTGGGGATTTGAAGGTTAGAACTGGTTTTTGTTGTTCGAGCTGTAGAATACCACTTATAGATTTGTTTTCGAGAAGGGAATTAGCAGATTCTAAATCATTAACATATGTGACATTTAGAATAGGAGATTGGTCTTTTTTGCTATGGGTGTCGGATTTTTCAAGGCTGGAAATGGCATTTGAAAAATAAAGATCGTTTTTATAATTTTCATCATTAATTATGGCGACTTTGATTGCTTGAAACGAACTACTTTGCTGCATATTGGAAAAAGTCATGCGAAAAAGGATTCCCATAATGAGAATGAAAATAAAATTCCAGAAAAGAAGAGACTTATTTCTTGAGAGGATTTTGATGTTGTATTTAAAATTATGAAGGAACATGTTAATCCCTAAGGGCTTTGCCGGTTAATTCTAGAAAAACATCGTTAAGGGTAGGCCCTTCGACGACTTTTGTTTTGGTTTTGGCAAGTTTTTTGAGCTCTTCAACGGTACCGCTGGCAATAATTTGTCCATTATCAAGAATAATAATACGGTCACAGAGTTCTTCGACCTCTTCCATGTAGTGCGTTGTATAAATAATGGTGGCGCCGTGATCGCGAAGTTTTTTAATGTCATTTAGGATATTGTTGCGACTCTGGGGGTCAACAGCGACGGTTGGTTCATCGAGGAAAATCAATTCTGGTTTATGAGCGATGCCACAGGCAATATTAAGGCGGCGAAGTAGCCCACCGGAAAGTTGCTTTGGGCGATATTTTTCGAATTTTTCGAGACCGACGAGTTTAATGGCGTCTTTAATATAGGATTTTCTAGTATTTTTGTCTTTTATATACAGTCCACAGAAATAATCGATATTATCGTAAACGGTGAGTTCGTCAAAAACAGCAACTTCTTGGAAGATGACGCCAATTTTTTGTTTAAGGTCATATGCGCTGGGGCGCATGGTTTTGCCAAAGATTTTGATTTGACCTGAGTCAAATTGTAGAAGGGAAAGAATACAGTTAATAGTAGTGGTCTTACCGGAGCCGTTGGGGCCAAGAAGGCCTAGGATTTCACCTTTTTTTACGGAGAAACTGAGGTCTTTGACGGCGTATTGATTTTTATATTTTTTAACAAGATTTTGAACTGAAACAACGGTATCCATGCAATTATTGTATCAAAAAATTAGTTTTATGAAATTTTTGGCTTGTGGAATATTTAACCTCGAAGATTTATTTTAGAAAATATGGTTTCAATGTCAGATATTGTGATGTTTGACCAATATTCTCTAGTTACAAGAAAGCCACTTGAGGTAATTAACTCTTCGTCTAAAATTAAACATCCTTTAGTTTGAAGCTGTTCGTGGAATTTATCAGTGAATCCTGAATTTTTGATTTCGTTTAACGAGGTATTTAAATATTCTATGAGATTCGGGAAAAGTTTTTTTGTGGTTTTTAGGAGACGAAGTTGTTTTTTTAGGCCAATATAATTTGGATTTATCTGATAATCCGACCACTGTTCATGTGTAATGTAGGTAACAAAATCCGGAAAGATATATATGTATGGATCGAGGACGCTTGAGATAGAGTTGATAATTGCGCTTGCTAAGGGCTTAAGATGATTTTCTGTAATTTCTATATCGATAATAAGATCTTTTTCTATAAAAGAACCAGGTGATTTACGGGAGAGGGAAAAATATTGAGTTTTATCAGTGCAATCTTTAGATTGGATGGGCGATGTAATATTTTTTGTGAGCGTTGATTGATGGAGATTTAAAACCTCTTGAGTTAGAGAATTAAGATCATAGGTGGCATTGCGTTGTTTATCGCAACTAATTCGGGAAATTGCACGAATAATGTTTGATTGCTCAATTGTAAATTGAGCCAAGACTTTAGTTAGGTTAATTAAATTATTGGTATTAGAAAAAACTACAATCCCGTCATAGTTATCTGCGGTAAAATTTTCATCGAGTGAATTCAGGATGTGTTTTTCTTTTAGTAGAGTATAAAAATAATCGCTAAAAAGATGCTGGTATAGATTACCTAGCAGGCGAGTGTTTGCTTGTTTAATTATAGTATCGAGATTGCTCATTGATTTATTATTTAGCTAGTTTAGTGTGTATATCAAAAACGTTTTGTTGCACAATTAGTGAGCGTTCGAAGAGAAACTGGAACCAGAGAATATTTATAATGATGGAAATAATGACTAGAACGATGGAAGTGACAGAAAGAATTAATGGTAGTTTATTATTCTTCTCTTTATTGGTTTTTTGTGCCATTTGATTATTCTCCTTATTTTATGAAAAATGAGCAGTTCTATATCGTGCTAAGGATAATGTAGGGTATTTAGCGATAATTAATTACAATACCTCACTTTCTAATGTGCTAGCCAATAGGTTTTGTTAAATTATAACATAAGAAGTTTTATATTTTACGAGAGCTAGTATACTGGTGATAGATGAGTGTAAAGAAAATATTACTGGCGGAAGATGAAAGATTGGCGAGGGAGGGGGTACGTGATTTTTTATGCTCACGTGGATTTTTGGTTACCGAAGCGCGTGACGGGGAAGAGGCGATTATGATATTTTCAAAGAAATACAAAACTTTTGATTTGGTAGTACTCGATGTAATGATGCCGAAGAAAAATGGTATTGAGGTTCTACGGCGGATTCGGGAGGTGAGTTCGGTGCCAGTTTTGATGCTGACGGCACTTAGTGATGAAGGTACGCAGTTAGCGAGTTTTGATAATTTGGCAGACGATTATCTATGTAAACCATTTTCCTTATTGATTCTTGAGAAAAGAATTGAGGCATTAATGAGACGTGCTTTGGAGAATCCGCAAAAAGAGGAAGTGTCAAAGTGGGTACGGGAGGGGGTGCTGGTGGATTTCTTGGAGTACAAAGGTTATTTAAATGGAGTTGATGTGGATTTGAAACCTAAAGAGGTTGAACTGTTGAAACTGTTGATAGAAAACCCGAAAGTGACGCTGAGGAGGGAGCAAATTCTGGAAGAATTATGGAAAGATGAATTACCATATGATAGGGTGATTGATGTTTATATTAAAAATTTGAGAAAGAAGCTTCAGGTTGACTGTATAAAAACGGTGAAAGGTGTGGGGTATTGCTATGTTGAAAAATAAGAAAGGCTTAAAAAAGATATACTTAAGAATTTTTCCGAAAACCTTTTTAAGTATGTCATTAATTTTGGGGGTATTAATTATAATAGTGCACGGCTTAGTCTATGTTTTGATGAGTCAAACTTATGCGGCGGAAAAACAGCAGTTAGCAAAGAAAAATCTGGAGGAATTAACGCTGAAGATTTCTGGAAAAGAAGCCGATGTGATACGACAGATTTGTGAAGAGTTTGCAATGCAGCGAAACGTTAATCTTAATCTAAAGATTGATGGTAAAGTGCAGCATTTGCAAGGTTTTTCAGGGGCAGATATTGTGACAGAGGAACTTTTGGGGAATGAAACGATACCACTTGTGAATAATGAACAATTAGGCTCTATTTTAGTTTCAAATACTGAAACGCAGGATGCAACGGGGCGAACCGTGTTAGTGCAGATGCTTTCGAATGTGGAGTCTCTAAAAGAGGCAAGAGAGGCGACTTTGAAAATTTTGCCTTTTTCGTTTTTGTGTTCAATTATTGTTGCCTTGATTTTTTCATATATTTATAGCCGTTTGATTGTTGAACCGATTAAGAAAATTGCTGTAACGACTGAAAAGATGCGAGAAATGAAGGAGGTGAAGTGTGAGATATCCAGAAGGGATGAAATCGGGGAACTTGCTGAAGATATTAATAGATTATATTTGAACTTAAGACAGATGATTGGACGACTCGAGAAGGAGAAGGGGCTGATTTCAAAGCTTGAAAAAGAAAAAGTCGATTTAATTCGCGGGGCTTCACATGAATTAAAGACGCCACTTTCAAGCTTGCATATCATGCTGGAAAATATGTTGATTGGTACAGTGAGAACGGAAGACTATCCGAAAAAACTTGAGGCGGCAATTTTGGTGGTGGAGAAGATGTCGAAAATGATTGAACAAATTTTGAGTACAAGTCGGGGCGATGAAGGGAAAAAAGCGAAGGTTGATGTTGGTAATTTAGTGCAGGAGGTGATTCTTGAATATGAACTACTGGCGAAGACGCGAGAGATTGCTTTTGAAAGTCGGATTTCTAGGATGGAAATACAGACAAACCAATCGGCCATGCGAGAAGTGTTCTCAAATTTAATTTCCAATGCGGTGAAATATGCAGAGGCGGGGAGTGTGATTAAAATTGTTTGTGAAAAAAGGAAACTTTCAATTTGGAATAAGGGAGAGGAGATTGGGGCGCAAGAGGTACCAGTGCTGTTTGATCCATTTTATCGACGAGATAACGAGGCTGAGGGAAACGGAATGGGACTTTATTTTGTAAAGAATATTCTTACAAGACTCGGTTTGCGGTATCGATTTTCTGCATATAAAGGTGGGATGAAGTTTGAGATTTGGTTTAAGTAAAATATTATATTTATTTTTTAAAACCAACATAACTATAGGATGAGTTTTAAATTCTCTGGCTTAAATCTGAGACAGACTTCTTTGAATAACTCATGGATCCTTGTATTGGTTTTTTTATTAATTAGCTGTAATATAAACGTATGAACTTATATCCAAAGGTAAATGTAGTTGTTGTTTGCTGGAATGCATTGCAATACACAATTTGTACTTTGGATAGTTTATTTAAGACTGTAGATATAGATATATATTTGACAATTATTGATAATGGCTCAAATAATGATACTAGAAATTATCTTTCTACCCTAAGTGTTCCTGCATTTGTCAAAAATATTTCCTATATTAGAAATGAAAAAAATTTAGGAATAGGGGCAGCTTACAATCAAGGTTTTTTTCAGTCAATCGTAATCGGTTGTGAATATACTGTTTTTTGTAATAATGATTTATTCTTTTCAGAGAGTTGGCTATCCAAAATGCTAGAGTTTATGAGAAATAATAGGGATGTTGCTCTACTCAATCCTTTACGCCCTTCGTGTAATGATTATTTTGATGATAATCGGTATACAACGATGGATAAGCTATTGGGGATAAAAAGTAGAAACCCTGATGAGGAGCTAAGAGAGTTTATCAGTCCATATGCATCTTTTGAAGATTTTTGTAAAAAGACATGTCTAACGAATATAAGCATTTTTGGTGCGTTCCGATATGTAGATTTTCCAGATAGCTTGAGTTCATGTATTTGTATGGCTAGAATGTCTATATTGAAAAAGTACAATTACTTTGCAAATAAATTATTTTCACAGTATGGTAGTGAAGATATTGATTTATGTTGGACAATTCTTAGGGAGGGGCATAAGTGTGCGATTTTGAATAATACTTACGTACACCATTTTAGGCATAAGTCAGTTGAAGATAATGATTTAGATTATATTGCTAGTTTAAAATATACAAATACGATTTTATATAATAAATGGAAACAGGATATTTTATCATATATTAAAACTGGAAAGAAAAATAAAATGATTCCAAATCCTGATTGGATTTTAAATAAAATTCTGGAAAATAAATATGAGGAATAATGAGTTTTTAGTAATTAGACATAGTTACGATGATCATAGTTATATTGACGGTAAGAATGATACTAGCCTCACGAAGGATGGAATTGAGATTGCAAAAAAGATGGCGATTAATGTGTTGCCAGAGATTGATTTAAATAGAAATGTTCGATTGCGACACAGTACTAAGAAGCGTGCCGTGGAGACTGCTGAGATTTTGAATGAAGAACTTTACAGACACTCCATTAGTCATGATATTGCACCGGATTCTAATTTAACAGAATTATTTCAAGGTAATTTTCGTAATTTAAATTTAATGAATCATGATCAGAAAGTAGAATTTTTGCAAACATGTTGGGAGGAATTTGACGCTCATCGCCAAAACGGTGATATTGATTATAGATTTGGAGATAATCGTAACAGTTATGAAAAAAGAATAGACGAAAAGTTTGTAATGTATCCATATGGTGAAAGTCAACGACAATTTTCGTCGAGAATAGGAAAGTCTTTAATAAATATTTGTAACTTCTTAATGGAAAACGAACAATCCATTAATATTACACATCGTGGAGCAACGAGAGAAATAAAGAATTTGGTTCATTCTGTAAATACAAATACACCGTTGGAACAAGTTAAGGATTACGAAATAGTTGGAATGAAATATTGTGAAATAGTGAGCTGTTCAATAAATGATTTGTTTGAGGCTACAAGAATTCTTAAGTCTTATATCGATACACAAATGAGAATTATTCATGAGAGAAATAATAATTAATCAGCCAAGAATGTCTTATTATGTTGGAGGTGCTGAAATGTTGTCTATGGATCATGCTAGATTTCTGTGTATGAAAGGTTATAAGGTACGAATATTTACTACTGATCCTGCTCTAGGTGGCATGAGATACTCTGAAAGATATCTTAAATTTAAGGATGAATTTAAAAAGAAAATAGAGTTTATTGAAATTAATTTAGGGGAAAAACATAAAGATATTTATAAGACGTTACCTGGTGAAGATCGATATCGTTGGAACCACGAATCGATTGTCTATAGTGGAATTTTTAGTAATATTGTTAATTCACTGGAAATTAAAACGATAATAGTATCATACTATATACTAGACGCAATCGGAATAAATTCTGATTATATAATAAATTGTTTATACTTATGTGGTACACCGCATGATGTTGATGTGTTTCAGGGAAGTTTTTTGTATTCATATGATAAGATTATCGCTATAACTGATGAGGTGCGTGATTATTGGCAACAATTTACTAAAATGGAGATATCGGTTGTATCCAGCGGGGTGGATATCGAGAGATTTTGTTTCTTGGAGGATAGGGGAAATATTACTAAACTCCTATATTTGGGACGCGTGTTAAAAAGAAAGGGCATAGAAGATTTTCTAAAATTATCCAGTCATCTTAAAGACGATGCAAGAGGATTTCAATTTGATGTTGTTGGGGATGGTCCAAATCTTGAGATTTATAAGAAGAAATTCGGTAGTAGTGTCAAATTTATTGGCAGCGTAGAAGACCCTGAAAAATATTTTATGGAGAGTGATGTAGTTATTTGTTTTTCTGAATATGGAGAAGGTTTACAGGGTGTAATATTGGAGGCTATGTCGACTGGATGTATAGTTGTAGCAACTAGAACTAAAATCAATTCTAGTCTTTTATGCGATGGATGTGGAATCCTTGTTGATTATGATTTTGATGAGTTAATAAAAGGCGTAAAGCGACTTTTGTTGATGAGTAATGATTCTTTGAATCTAATGAGAATAAATGCAAGGAAAAAAATTGAGAATAAATATTCTTGGGATGTTAAAATAAATGAAATAATTGAGGTTATGGAATGAAACTAATTTTTATGAGACATGGTGAAGCGAGAGACAATGTCGAACAGGTTTTTTCTTCCGATAATTTATCTTGTTCACTTTTAACTATAGATGGTATTCAGAAAGTTCAGGAAAATACACGTAAACTAGAAAGAATAGACAAAGTGTATTACTCGCCAATTTTTCGGACGGTTCAGACCGCTAACTTGGTTAGAGAATATATGCCGAGTGTTGAATTTGTAACCGATGATAGAATTCGTGAAATTGATTATGGTACTTATAACCAAAAGAAAAATGATTCTATATTAGATGATGTGCGTAGAAGACAAAAGGATGGTGATTTTTTTATAAGGTTTGGAAAATATGGTGAAAATAAATTTGAGATATACAATAGATTATTAAGTTTCCTAGAAGATTTAGAAAATAAAAATTTTACAAATAATAATATATTGATCATATCTCATGGGAGTATAATTTCATCGCTAATGCGGATTTTGAATATAAAATCAGCTCACTTAAATAAGGGTGATTTTATATGTATTGACAATATTGATTTTAATGAGGTTAGGAAAACTAGAAATGAACTTGCTAAGATAACGCAGGAATATATCTCTCATAGAGAACACATAACTAGTGGCGTCAATTGTTTAAAATCAAGAGATTATTTATCTTTAGTAGCTTCGAGACGATACAATGATATTAATTTTAGTAATATGGTTTTAACGGAGCTATGTGAAGGATTCAATGATGATCTTAGGTTAATATTCAGTATTAATGGGGGTGCGGATATAGCGCAAAACAGTCAGGTTATATGTGTCTGTATTTTTAGAAATTTTGGAGATTTTTTTCAGAAATGGATTGCTCACTATATAGATATTGGTGTAAATAAATTTGTTTTAGTCGGTTGCGGTGAACCCGAAGAGCTTGATTTGATTAAAAGACAAGTCGATGGCCTCAATATAGATGTTGATGTGTGGAGATGGTCAGGCGTATTTAATTGCAATAAGGAATGTGCAATTAAGCAGAGAATTATTGATTATTATGGCATTAATAAATGGTATTTGCTTGTTGATTCCGACGAATTATTTATCTTTTCTGATTTTAGAAAAACGGATATAGGTGACTATACTGTAAAATTGGAACAAGATAAGGTCTTGCTAACAAAAAGTTTGATGGTCGATATCTATCCTAAGGGTAATATTTTGTCAAAAAAGAATCTAGCTGAGTGGAGATATGTGGACAAAAGTGGATATTGTTGCGAGTCGAAGCAGGGTGATTTTTTAAGATTTTATGGTGGTATGAGAACAAGGGTGTTCGGGATTAAGCCTAGTATTCAAAAAATATCACTATTCAAATACACTGGTAATGAGTTTATTGCTAATGATCATTTTATCTATCCATACGAATTAAATAATATTCCACTCAGGCATATTTTATTGCACTATAAGTTTCAGCCGGGTTTTCTTGATTATTATAAGACTTTGATTAACGAAGGAGTCCACTGGAATGAATCTAGTGAATATAAAAAATATCTAAGTATTCTTGAAGCAAATAATGAGATTGATCTATATGATAAATGTATCTCAATGGAAATTGATTATGATACGATTTTTGATTTATTAAAATAAAATGTAGGTAATAATAATTACGAGTGTGGAAGGAGTATATATGCAAGAACTTGAAATTGAGAAACGTTTTTTGGTACCGGAAGAGAAGATTGAGGAGCTAATGGTGGCGGTAATAGCAGATTCAAAGAAAATGATGAATGACGTGTATATACCTAACGGTGATGCACACAAGGATCTGCGCCTTAGGCAGATGAATGACGAGTTTGTGATTACTAGAAAACGTCCACTGGTTGATGGTGATTTGACTAAAATGATGGAGACAACGATTCCTTTATCAAAGTATGAGTTTGAAGTATTATCAAATGGAATCGAGTCCAATGTTGAAAAAGAACGTTATTTTGTAATGATTGAAAAATGGCAGGGTGAACTAGATATTTTTAAGGGACGACATACTGGGTTGGTGGTGCTCGAATTTGAGTTTGCAAACGATGCGGATTTGGAAGATTTTAATAATAACCAACAACTTGGGTTGATCGATATTACAAATGAGGAGTGGCTTGCAGGCGGACGTTTAGCAGAAATTGATGCAACAACTTTAAGGAAAAAGCTTGAAGCATTTTTACAGTAGATGGTAGAAAGTATTGAATCTTGAAAGAGAACTTCTATTCTTAGTATGAATATTTCATATTAATTTCACATTAGGATGATATCTTGATAGTGAAAGGAACAATATGGAAGTAATACAGAGGGCGTGGTATTTTGTCACGCGGAAAAAAATAAAGACATTGATCATGATGGTGATCTTAATTTTGATCTCAACAGTGATTTTGAGTGGTCTTGCAATTAAAAATGGAACGGATCAAGCGGCGAGTAAGATTGGTGAGAAAGTTCAGAGTGCTTTTGTACTCGAGAATAATGCAAGGTATAACATGGGAACACCAAGAGGTGCTGGTACGGTTAAAAATAAAGATATCGAGCAAATCGCAAAACTTGATGGTGTAACTGGTAGTGTAAGACGAATGGATGCGCTAGTAGATCTGAAGAATGCGAAGCAGGTGAGGTTGCCTGGTGGAGTAACCGATTATGATGCTAAAAAGGAAAAAGAATACGGCGAAGCGGTGAATTTTATGGGTGTAAATGATTCTAGTCGTGAGCTAAAGTTTAGAACTGAGACATTTAAGTTGGTGGCTGGTAGGCACATCAATGAAAATGATAAGTTTAAGGTGTTGGTACATGAAGATTTTGCAAAAATGAATAAATTACAGCTTGGTAGTAAAATCAAAGTACAGGCAAATCCACATGATCCGGACAATTTACAAAAATCTCATGAAACGGCTGAAGTGGAAATTGTGGGAATTTTTAGCGGAAAAAATTCGCGAAAAGCGGCAGTACGCTCTGAACTATTTGAGAATATTTTCTATACAGACTTAACAACCACTAGAAAAGTGAATAAGGTAAATTTGGATAATGAAATTTACCAGAATGTAACATTCTTCGCAAAAGATATTAGTACGATGGGGAAGGTGTTGGAGCAGGCGAAAAAGTTGCCAGTAGATTGGAAAATGTACCAGCTGACTAAAAGTGAACAAGAACTTGCGGGTATCACAAGTACAATTAGTGGAATTTATGGATTAGTATTTGGGGTAATGGTACTTGGTATGGTGATTGGCATTGGAGTATTAGCACTTGTATTATTCTTGTGGATTAACGAGAGAAGAAAAGAAATTGGTGTATTGCTAGCAATTGGGGTTTCAAAATTTAAAATTATATTGCAGTTTAGTTTAGAAATCTTAATGATTTTTGTAGTGAGTTTTGGTTTGTCATATTTTACGGCAAAGGCAGTTTCACAAAATATAGGAAATGATTTGGTAGCTCAGGCTTCAAAGAATACGACCAAAGAAATCAATAAATCACTGAAGGGTGGCAACTTTGGTGCAGATGCAGATTCTTCGGTATCAACAAAGACTATCGATCATATTGATGTAAATGTAGAGCCTAAGTTATTGATCGGAACTGGTATTTTCGGAGTGATTGTAATCATTGTAGCAGTACTAGTTGCTTCCTCGCCGACTTTGAAGCTAAAACCAAAGAAACTATTGATGGAAATGGAGTAGAAAATGGAAGTGGCTTGGCGTGCTTGGTTGGCGGTGAGGCGAAAATGGGCAAGAAGTTTGACGTTATTTTTGATCATGGGTTTAATCTTTGCAGTCTTAATTGCTGGAGCGGTAGTAAAAAAATCAATTGGGGGGATGAGAGAGGCTTTGAATAAAAATTTCCACGCTGGCTTTACGGTGAGCGCAGGGTCTGAACTATTGAAAGAGCGAGATGCGCAAAAAATTTTGAAAACAGAGGGGATTAAAAAAGCAAATTTTCAAGCAAATGAATTAGTGGAAACTGGATCACTTAAAATGGTCGAGGGGGGTGGAGGTGTAACTTTGGATAAGACTGATGAGAGTAAAAATCTGGTGGCTAGTTTTGTGAATGAAAGTGCTGAAATCGAAGAATTTTTAAATGGTAAATATGAAATGCGGGAGGGGCATGGAATATTAAATGAATCGGATAATGAGGCGTTAATACATGAGGAATTTGCAAAATTAAACCAAATCAAGGTTGGTGATGAGGTCGAGGTAGGTTTGCTAAAGAAAAAAATGAAGTTGAAAGTGGTTGGGATATTTTCTGGAAAAGACAGTAAGCAAACATTCGCTTCAGAAATGATAGAAAATAGATTTTTTGTAAGTATGAAGACGCTTGCGAAAATAAAAAGCAAAATGGAATATACGACAGCAAAATATTTAGTGAAGGATCCAAAGCAGGTCGATGCGGTGATGGGGGCAGTAAAGAAGTTGGACATTGATTTTGGAAAACTAAATATTGAAAATAATTTTGCAAAAAAGGCAGAAATTTATCAAACTACAGAAAATGTCGAGAAGATATTAATGAAGATACTGCTTGGCGTCAGTGTGATTGGAATCTTGATTTTGGGGTTTGTGTTGTTGTTCTGGTTCAGAGGGAGAGTACATGAAATTGGAACTTTATTGGCAATTGGAAAAACGAAACTGGATATATTTTTGCAAATTTTGGTAGAACTTTTGATTATCGCATCGCTTTGTCTTATTCCAGCAATAATGGTAGGAAATTTATCCGCGGGGGCTTTGACGGAACGAATTATGAGTGATGCGAATCCAGATCAAACAGGAAATACAACGGATATGGTACTTACTAGAAAAAGTTTAGACTTACCAGATTATGTTGAAGTATATTTAAGTGGAATGTCGGTAATTTTACTTTCAGTTGGTGTGGCTTCAGTATCAGTGATGAGATTAAAACCTAAAGCAATTTTAACGAAGATGAAATAGGAGGAAATATGTCAATTTTGAAAATGAATAAGGTGGAATTTACTTATGAAAATACGGGAGTACAGGTATTGAAGCCAACAAGTGTAGAGTTTGAGAGGGGAAAATTTTACGCAGTAGTGGGGAAATCGGGGTCAGGAAAGTCAACATTTTTGGGTTTACTTGCAGGTCTGGATACGCCAACGGCGGGGGAGATTTTGGTAGATAAAATAGATATTGCTGCAATGGGATATTCATATCATAGGAAGAATAATATTGCTTTGGTATTTCAAAGTTATAATTTGATTGACTACTTAACGCCATTAGAAAACTTAAAATTGGTGAATTCGAAAGCAGATGGTGGGATTTTGGAGCGGATGGGGTTAGAAAAAGGAATGGCAGGCCGAAATATTATGCATTTATCAGGAGGGCAACAACAACGTGTGGCGATTGGAAGGGCATTAGTTTCAAGTGCGCCGATTGTGCTTGCGGACGAACCAACAGGGAATTTGGATGAAGAGACGACGGAAGAGATCATTCAGATCTTAAAAGATGTGGCACATAAAGATAATAAATGTGTAATTGTGGTGACACATAGTGATAAAGTGGCAAAGGCGGCAGACGTAGTATACCAACTAAAAGAAAAGACTCTGGTGAAGAAATAGGATAAAACGTTGTGTGATATAATCTGACTTAGAAAGGTTGAGATATGTGTGCACAGTTTGTGACATCGAATAGGGTAACTTGCCCAAGATGTGGAAGTCTAAATGTGACGCCGATGGGGAAGAGTGGGAGTTCGACGGCGGAGAGAATGATTTTTGGAAAAATGATGATGGGGCTAGTCGGAGCGATAATGGGGTATTTTGCTTCCAGTGAAAAATACGATTTTCACTGTGCAAATTGTGGGGAAATATTCTCAATAAAGAAACCGTAAAATAGCTGGCTTTAAGCTAGCTATTTTTAATGTTTATGTTAAAATGAGGTTATTGATTCAGAGGTGAATCTTATAGAAATAAAGTTAAGGCGTGGGCGAAAGGAGAGGTGTCCCATGGTAAATAAAAATGTAGAAACAAAAAAAGAAGAGACAAGAAAGAATGCAGGAAAACCTTGTAAGTATATTTTTGTAACTGGCGGTGTATTGTCTGGAGTTGGTAAGGGGATTACTGCGGCTTCGATGGGGGCAATTTTAAAAGCTAAAGGCTATAAAGTGACGATGCAAAAGTGTGATCCATACCTAAATGTGGATGCAGGACTTTTAAATCCGGTGGAGCATGGTGAATGCTATGTAACACATGATGGAGTGGAGACGGATCTCGACCTTGGGCACTATGAACGCTTCTTGGATTTTGAGACCAATCGTTATTCAATTACTTTATCAGGGTCTATTTTTAAAGAGTTGATTGAAAAAGAGCGAGCAGGTGGTTTTCATGGGAAAACAGTGCAACTAGTGCCGCACTTTACGAATTTGGTGCAAGAGAAGATTATGAAGGCTTCGCTTGATTCAGATATTCATATTGTGGAAGTCGGTGGGACGGTGGGTGATTACGAAGGACTGTCATTTATCGAGGCGATTAGGCTGTTCGCAAATAAAGTTGGTCGCCGAAACTGCTTGTATGTGGATGTGGTATATGTGCCATGGATTAATACTTCGAAGGAATTAAAAACAAAGCCAGCGCAGAATGCGTTGAAGGATTTAAGAGGTTTTGGGATTATCCCAGATGTGGTGGTTTGTCGTACGGAGAAACCAGCACCAAGAGAGATTTGCGAGAAGATTGCGCGTTTTTCAGGAATTTCGGATACGGCAGTTTTGAATTTACCAGATATTGATTCAGTTTATGATGTACCATTTAATGTCTTAAAATCGGGTGTACTTGAGATTTTGAATGATTTTGTGGGGGACGATACTGAACCTGATATGACAAAATGGTTGGAGTTTTCGAAGCGAAGAGCTGAAAAGTATGAGAAGACCGTGAAGGTGGGGCTTGTAGCTAAGTATGTGGGGAACGAGGATACCTATATCTGTGTAACGGAGGCGTTAAAAGCGGCAGCAGCCTGGAGCGGAGTGAATCTTGAGATTAAGTGGATCAATGCCGAAAAGGCAGAAGATAAAGATTTTGCAGCAGTCGATGGCTTGGTAGTGCCTGGAGGTTTTGGGGTGCGTGGTGTTGAAGGAAAAATTAAGGCTGCGGAGTTTGCTTTAGCGAACGATAAACCTTATCTTGGACTCTGTTTAGGGATGCAAGTGGCATGTATTGCGGCTGCAAGGCGGGCAGGACTCGAGGGTGCGACTTCTGAAGAATTTGAGCCAGAATCTAAAAACAATGTAATTTATATTATGGATGACCAGAGGGGAAAAGAATCGACTGGTGGAACGATGAGGTTGGGTGATTATAAGGCTAAACTCGTGAAGGGGAGTAAGACAGCGGAAATTTATGGACAAGAGGAAGTTGTGGAGAGGCACCGTCATCGTTTTGAGGTTAATCAGAAGTTCTTGAAGGAAATTGAGGCTGGAGGGATTAAGGTCTCTGGGACTTCACCAAATGGTAAATTGGTGGAATTCGTGGAGGCCCCAGATTGTAAATTCTTCCAGGCAACGCAGGCTCATCCTGAACTAAAATCTCGACCATTAAAGGTGCATCCTCTATTTCAATCTTTTATGGATACACTTGCAAGGGGATAGTTCTAGCTTAAGTTTTTAAGGGTTGCTGCTGATTTTTGGTCAGATTAAACGGAAGTTATAAGGGGTGATGTTTATTGTGTGATAAAATATAGGTATGGAAAAAATCAGAGAGTTATTGAAATCAGCTATTTTAGCTTTGTACGATATTGAGACAGAGGTGGATTTAGTTGAGGCGCCAAAAGAGACTGGAGCGGATTTTGCGACAAATTTGGCGATGGGACTGGTTAAAAGTTTGAAACGAAATCCAATGGAAGTGGCTGAAGAAATTCGTGCGAGAGTTCTTGAGCTAGATGAGCAAGAAAAAAGTATCTCTGAAATTGAAATCGCAAGGCCTGGTTTTATTAATATTAAACTAAGTGATGGTTTTTATAGCCAAGAACTTGAGAAATACCAAAAAGATTTCTTGAAAAATATATCACAGGATGAATATTTAAATAAAACTGTGATTTGTGAATTTTCGGATCCTAATCCATTTAAAATATTACATGTGGGGCATTTATATACCTCAATGGTGGGGGATGCGATTTCGAGGATTGTGGAGTTTGCTGGTGGAAATGTAATACGTGCAAATTTTGGTGGCGACGTCGGGCTGCATGTTGCAAAGAATATGTATGCATTACTAAAACATAAGGATGAGATATCTGATTTGATGACGGTGTCGGAAAAGACAGAATTATTATCGAAGACTTATGTCGAGGGGTCAACTGCTTACGAAGAAGATGAAGAAGCTAAGAAGAAGATCATTGAAATCAATAAAAAAGTTTATGAAATTGCTGGGGCGGGGGAATCGGTAATAACTGACCTAGAGGAACTTGTTGAGGATGGAAAATCGGCTCAAGAGAATTTGGATGAATTAGAACTTGCAAAGATCTATTATTGGGGAAGGAAAGCCAGCTATCAATACTTTGAGGATTTTTACAAAAGGATTGGCGTAAAATTTGATCGGTATTACCCTGAGTCAACAGTTGTAGCGAAGGGGCTTGAGATGGTAACTAAGGGGCTTTCTAATGGTGTTTATGAGGAGTCGGATGGAGCTGTGGTGTTTAAGGGGGAAAAGTACGGATTACATACCAGGGTATTTATTAACAAGAATGGCCTACCAACCTATGAGGCGAAAGATATAGGTTTGATTTTTACAAAGTGGGAAGATTATCATTTTGATAAATCAATCATTATCACGGGTAACGACATTATTGACTACATGAAGGTGGTTTTAAAATCAGTTGAGCAATATGCACCAGAGTTACCTGAGAGAACATTACATCTTACTCACGGGCAGGTGAAGCTACCAGGGAGGGAAAAAATGTCTTCAAGAAAGGGAAATTTCCTGAAGGCGGTAGATGTGATTGACTTAATCTCTGGGGAGCTTATGAAAGTTCAGGAGGAAGTGAGCCGAAATAAGGGGGAGGGAATGTCATCTGGTGTAGATCCAAAAATTTTATTTGGTGCAATACGCTATGCTTTTTTGAAATACAAGGTTGGTGGTGATATTATCTTTGACGTAAAAGAATCAGTCTCGATGACTGGAAATTCTGGTCCTTACTTGCAGTACTCGGCAGTACGAGCACAAAAAGTACTCGGTAAGATCTTAGAATCACAGGTGGAAAAAGTGAATAAAAAAGTTGAACAAAAAGATTGGATTTTAGAAGGTTTAGAGAGGAATTTGATTAAAAAAATTATGCAATATAAAAAGGTACTAGATGAGGTGGTGGATGAATTATCACCAAGTAAGCTATGTACTTATCTCTATGAGATTGCACAGGATTTTAGTCGCTTTTATGAGAATGTTCAAGTGGTGGGGAGTGAATTTGAGGTTGAGCGTGGGGCAATTGTACTAGCTTACCTTAAGATATTAACGCATGGACTTAGTATTTTAGGAATTGAAATTCCAGAAAAGATGTAATGATGAAAAAAGCAAAGTTATTATGGGTGGATCTTGAGATGACTGGACTTGATCCTGAAAAAGACAAGATTCTAGAAGTAGCAGCAATTGCAACGGATTGGCAATTTAATATTATTGATAAAATGACGGCGGTTGTTAAGGTGCCTGAGCAATTAATTAAGGAAAGAATGGTGGGGGAGTTCTGGGAGGCACATAAGGAGACCCGTGACGCGCTAGTGAAACAGAATATTGAAGGGCTAGAGTCTTCGTTAGTTGAAGATCAGATTCTGGAGTTTATCAAAAAGAACTTCGGGAAAGAGGTTTATCTTGCTGGTAATTCAATTCATCAGGATAAGAGATTTATTGTTAAAGAGTGGCCAAAATTGGACCAGAGACTGCATTATCGGATGTTTGATGTTTCGGCCTGGAAAATTTACTTTGAGAATGTATTGAATAAAAAATTTACAAAGAGGGAGGCGCATCGAGCATTGGATGACATTGAGGGGTCGATCGAGGAAATAAAATATTATTTAAATTTTTTAAAGAAGGCGTAAATGGAATTTTTAATTGCAGAGGTGGGGGGAATAGGGGATTATACTGAAAAAGATTTAGTAGGCCGAAATGGGGAAGTGGAAGGACGGATTTTTCTTGCCTTGAACGAGAAGGCTTTTTTTGTGAATCGAGGCAAAACAGTTGAGGTAAGAACCGATAGGAATTTATCGAAGCTTTTGAGGGAACAATATGAATCAGTGATGGTTTCTCGTTATTTTGGGAATGGGGGTATTGAGATTGTAATGAGTGGACAGATCCCACTTGATGAAATATATGACATGGTAAGATTAAGTTATAATTTAACTAAAGAGATTGAATAAATAATTTAAAAAATTAAACTTATCAGTCACTAAAAAATAGCCCCGAAGGGCTATTTTATTGATTAGAGTTCTGATGTTAGAGCCAGAAATAACCTGGTATGCCTGGAATATCAACACGGGCATAGGTTTTGTCGCTTGGATTAGTGTTACTGTAGGAGGTGCCGTTTTGACCAACAAGTTGGAAGGTATAGGCGAACATGTCATTGGAGCTTACGACGGAGCTTACGACGAAGTTATTGGAAACGCGGATGGTTTGGAGGGCAGCATCGTGAGCAAACATTCCTTCCATGTTTTGAACGTTAGTAGTATTGAAGCTAGAAATATCAAGGTTGACTAGGTTTTTTACATCTTCGAACATATAAGACATGTTTCTGACATTAGAGGTATTGAATCTTGGTAGACTGAAACTGGTGAGCCCATACATGTGACGAAACATACTTTCCATGGAGGTGACATGACTAGTATCAAAATTTGAGAGATCTAAGGTAGAGATGTTTAGTTTATGACGGAACATGTGGCTCATATCTGTTACTTTGGAGGTGTCAAAGGTGGAAAGATTGAGTGAGGAAATATTGGATGGACCATCGAACATGGCATACATGGTAGTCACATTACTGGTATTAAATTCTGAGAGATCGATACCAGTAATGTAGTCGAGGTTGGTACCATCTTGGAAGAACATGCCGTGCATGCTGGTAACTCGACTGGTATCGATGCCGCGCAGATCAAGATAGATTTGGTGGCCGCGATTTTGATGGAGTTGAGAGAAGTAGAACATGTGGGAGGAGTCTGGATTGGCGTAGACGTGTTCGGCTAGACTCCACCAGAGTATGGCATTTTGAGCTGGGTCATACCATAAATAAATTGGAAGTTCGGAGTCAGCGGAAGCAGCATTGGCGGTGGCAAAAACGGCGGCTGGGGGAGTTGGTGATTTTTGGAAGAGGCGAAGGTTGTTGGTGTTGGACAAGATATTAGCGTTAATTAGAATGCTAAAAGCATTACCATCGAGAAAGGTGGCAGTATTCGGGACATAATTAGTGACAACGGAGACTTCAAGAATGTCGCTGTAGGTGTCGGTGGGGAGAGAAGTGGATGATTTGACGCCTAGATAGATATCGGTTTGTTCGCCAGCGGTGGCGGTTGGAGTATTAGTAGTTTTTACGGCAACTGGAGCAGATTTTTTGGCGATTGGTTTAAAGGTAGTATTGTCTAGGGAATAGCCCCAAGTGCCTGGGGTGAAGTTATTTGCTGCGGTATCGGTAGCAATGGAGGTAATATTTGTAGTGTTGAGTGGATTAGCGCTTTTTAGGTCTGTATCTTCGTCGCTATCAGAGAGAGACATGGTGTAGCCCGTGCGACAGTCGGTTGTAACTTTTACGGCAAAGGCCTGACTTTTGAATGCAGAGTTATTAAGGTCGGTAGCATTAAAATGTATATTGGTGGCTGTATCAACCGTCATCGATAGGCTAGGGTTAGTAGCGGAAACGGGGGTAGCAGAGACTTTATTATTTGGAAAAAGAGCAAAAAATGATAATAATACGGTCGTTATAAGAACTGGAAGGACACTGAAAATTGTAAAATAAAATGAACTCAGAGGATTTTGTAACGCCTTTGATTTTCTGTTTTTTTGACATATATTAATCATTGTTTGTATTTTTGATATAACCTAATAATTTTAATAGACAGAGTACTAGATATATTAATTTTAGCATAAAGACTATTTAAAACAAGAAAAAATAGCCATTTATTGGCTATTTTTCTAGAGAACTCGGCTTAGTTATTTCTTACGTTGATCGCGAATTTCTTCGAGAACGGCAAGAATTTTATCGTCAGTGGTTGGTTTAGCTTTAGTTTCGGTTTCTTTCTTAGCTGAGAATTTATTAATTAATTTGATGAAGATAAATACACAGAAGGCAACAATGAGGAAGTCAACGATGTTTTGGATGAAGTTACCATAGCGAATGTGGGCTGCACCAGATCCACCAAAGAAATTAGGGATGGTGATTTCTAGGCTAGTAAAATCAATACCACCAAGGACGACGCCGACGACAGGCATAATAAGGTCGTTGACTAAGGAGCTAATGATTTTATTGAAGGCGCCACCAACGATAACACCAACAGCTAGATCAAGAACGCTACCGCGGTTAATAAAGTCACGAAATTCTTTAAGGATGGGATTAACTTTTGTAATTTTTTTCTTTAGTTTCTTTAAATCGGTTTTTAAATCAGGGTTTTTCATAATGTTAATTATAAACGAAAACCGAAATATTACTACAGCAGATTAGACAGCCTTAGTATTGAAGGTGGCGTAATTGTTTTTGAGGTTGGTGAGATTTTTAATTTCTGTATCTGTAGCGGTTTTGGCGTTAGGTTTTGTGGTGCGCTCATGGGCTTCAGTTTGATAGTTAATGAGATAGGTGAGTTGAAGTGTGAATTCGCGAACAAGGACACGGTCAAGATGGGCGGAAAGGTGGGCGGTTTCAAGAGTGGAATTTAGAGTTTTGTTTTTAGATTTCTCATCTTGGGCAATGGTATCTTCTTCAAGATCGGAAACGTCTTCGATACCAAACTCTTCATTGAGAGATTTGGACTCGGTGAGCATAAGTTCGCTAAGAACTGTTTTGAGAGAGGCGGTATAAGCACGAAGATCGGAAGACTTCAAGAGATCGCCATATTTTGAAATTGTTTCATCGTTGAGATATTTTGCCATAAAATAGCTTCGAATAAGAAGATCGCGGTCACGAGTATCGATGGTTTTTTTGGTATTAAAAAGTAGCGATGCCCCGATGAGGAAGAAGATAGAAATAACGGCGATAAGAATATTTCTGGGCGTAAGGTATGAAAGAATATCAAACCCTGAACCAGAAGGTTTATGATGGTTTTTGTTGTCGCTCGCAATTTGTTGCAAGTATGCCATTTTATCCATGTGATTATTATAGCATAACAGATTTGAGATGGTATAATTTATAAAAGACGTGGAGGAAGACCTGATGAGGAAGTCGATAGATTGGAGAATGAAGTCTTAATGCAGGAAGCTAAGGAGGAAATTCGTGCAAGGTTGCCGATTGAGGATGTAGTTTCGCAGTATATTGAGCTTAAGAGAGCTGGGAGAACACTGAAGGGACGATCGCCTTGGGGTGTGGACAAGACACCTTCTTTTATGGTGTCGCCGGAGAAGGGGATTTGGCATGATTTTTCGGCGAATAAGGGCGGAGATATTTTTAGTTTCATTATGGAGGTGGAGGGGATTACTTTCCGAGAGGCTTTGGAAAAACTGGCTGCGCAAGCAGGGGTGGAACTAAAAAGATACGACAAAAGCGATGAGATAAATGCGCGTCTTAAGATGCGAGCTAAGGAAGTGATAGAACTGGCATGTAAGTATTTTCAGGTTTGTCTAGCGAAGAACAAGTCGGTTTGTGAGTATGTATTTTATAGTCGAAAGTTAAATAGAAATACGATTGTGGATTTTCGAATTGGCTATGCGCCAAATTCAAAGAATAGCTTGATGGAGTTTTTGAAGAAAAGGGGATACTCCTTGCAAGAGGCGAGAGAAGCGGGACTAGTAAACCGATTCGATGGTGACCTTTTTAAGGGCAGGATGATGATTCCGTTTTTGGATGCTAATACTGGAGAAGTGATCGGTTTTACGGGTCGAATTATCGAGAAGGGAGAACCAAAGTATTTAAATACGCCAGAGACGAGACTCTTTAATAAGGGGCGATTTATTTTTGGACTTTCACAGGCGAAAGAGGCAATCAGAAAAAATAATTTTGTGGTGATTGTGGAAGGAAATATGGACGTGATTTCGTCGCATCAGGCGGGAGTAAAGGAAGCGGTGGCGACTTCAGGGACAGCAATGACGGAAAATCACCTGAAGATTTTGTCGAGATTAACAACTGACATACGTTTAGCATACGATGGAGACGAGGCTGGGGTGAAGGCAGCAGAGCGAGCTATTATGCTGGCGGGAAAGATTGGAATTTCATTGTCGGTAATTTCAGGCTATGGAAAGGCAAAAGATCCAGACGAGTTAATTAGGATTGATCCAAGATTGTGGCAAGAATGCGTGGAGGAAAGAATGCCGGCGGTGGATTGGATCTTAAAAAAATATGAGAGTAAGTTGAATCTAATGACGGGGCCAGGGAAGAAGGAATATTCTGATATGGCAATGAAGATTATTTCTTATATAGAGGATCCGGTGGAGCGAAAGCATTATGAACAGATGGTGGCAAGAAAGCTGGATGTGACGGTTGAGGATTTACAGGCGAAGAAGATTACGGCGGAAACGGTGCGATTAAAGCCGGTGGCGACGAAAGAACAGGAGACGATGGGTTCTGGACTCGGTGAGTCGATGGCGGTGATGAAGAGTCTTGAGGATAGCTTGCAGGCAATTTTGGTTTATGGGGGAGCGGTAGGGCAGGAGATAGGTCTTGAGATTCCGGAAGACGAGATGAGGTTGGAGGAGCTCTCTTTGATTTTTGAAGAAAAATACGCTGGAATGAAAGATGAGGCGTTAGCACGTGAAGTGGCAAGTTTAAATAGCCGATACAAGGAAGAACTGAAGAAACGCAGAATTGTGGAATTGACGGAAAAATTAGTGGAATTTGAAAATGACGAGGAAAAAACGGTGGAGATTCTGAAGCAGATTGAACAGCTGAGGCGCGAATAGGGAACGTTTACGGAGTATATTTTTCCAGCTTATAAGCTAGACATTTTAAAGAATAAGCGGTATATTTATTTAAAAGTCATATTTTAATTGAAAGGGTGTTTGCATGAAAGACGAGGGTAATACTTTTACCACATCTCAAAAGGAGGTTCTTGCAAGGTTTATCGATCAGATGATCGACGAGAAAAGAATACCAAAAACTGATCGACTCAGAGCAGAGCTTGAAGAGAAATTAAGTGATGCTGTGATGACGGAGATTTTAATGAATCTACCAGATTATCTTTTAGATAAAATCAATGCTGCTTATGATGAAAACCGAGCCAGCGAAGAGTTGATCGCAGAAATTGTAAGAGAGGCTGGAATTGATACAACCCAAATTGCACGAAAAGCAATGTTGAATTTTCGTGAAGAATTTTTAGCTTAATTAAAATATGACAAATCTTGAGGTATAGGAGAATAAAAAATGAAAAGCATGGAGAGTTTTGGGGGCGGAAATAATATTGATAATCTTCCTGTAGATAATAATGAGAATAAAAATCTTGAACAAAATAAGGAGCAGGATAAAAAAGGTTTTGAATTTTCCAAAGAAGATATTGGAAACGGTAAAAAGCGACAGGCGATTGTGAATTTTTTGAATGCAGAGCTTTCGGCACAAATGAAGCAGGAGGTCGGTCTGGGTTTTGCCGATGAGGGGTGGGCAAAAAAGCAGATTTTTGAAGTACAGGATC
>ERZ772999.28-NODE-28-length-95464-cov-7.579316_pt1 | contig 95464 bp, 88 predicted proteins | sample MGYA00511467_ERZ772999 | MGnify/ENA primary metagenome ERZ772999 (study PRJEB29015, sample SAMEA2738064) | human oral metagenome | biome: human oral; feature: human-associated habitat; material: saliva | place: China | collected 2218 ... | reverse complement strand
CATTTACGCTAATTTATATCATGCACAATTTGCGTAATATTATAGAAAAAAGTACTTTGATATTATGTCAAAGTACTTTTTATTTTATCGTAATTTTCCACCTATACTTTGATATTCCTCTTATAAATATGATACAATGACCCAGAGAAATTTGAAGGAGAAAATCAATGAGTATTTTAAATGTAGAAAAATTAACCCATGGATTTGGGGAACGTGCGATTTTTAATGATGTTAGTTTCCGTTTATTAAAAGGGGAACATATTGGATTAGTTGGAGCTAATGGTGAAGGTAAGTCCACTTTTATGAATATTGTAACGGGGAAACTTCAACCAGATGAAGGGAAAATCGAATGGTCTAAAAATGTAAAAGTTGGATATTTAGATCAACATACGGTTTTAGAAAAAGGAATGACCGTTCGAGAAGTGTTGCGTAAAGCATTTGATGATTTATTTGTGGCAGAAGCTCGTATGAATGAATTATATATGGCAATGGGCGATGCAGATGAAGCTTCCATGAATGCAATGTTAGAAGAAGTTGGAGAAATTCAAGAACGTTTAGACAGTCATGATTTTTATATTTTAGATGCAAAAATCGATGAAGTGGCTCGTGCATTAGGTGTTGTAGCATTTGGTATGGATAGTGATGTGAGTGAGTTAAGTGGAGGACAACGTACGAAAATTTTACTTGCAAAATTATTATTAGAAAAACCAGATATTTTATTATTAGACGAACCAACAAACTACTTAGATGTGGAACATATCGAATGGTTAAAACGTTATTTACAAGAGTACGAAAATGCGTTTATTTTAATTTCGCATGATATTCCATTTTTAAACAGTGTTGTTAACTTAATTTACCATATGGATAACCAAGAATTAAGTCGTTATGTAGGAGACTATGATCAATTCCAAGAAGTATATGCAATGAAAAAATCTCAATTAGAAGCGGCTTATAATCGTCAACAAAAAGAGATTGCAGATTTGAAAGACTTTGTAAATCGTAATAAAGCTCGTGTAGCTACTCGTAATATGGCAATGTCACGTCAGAAGAAATTAGATAAAATGGAAGTGATTGAGCTAGCGAGTGAAAAACCAAAACCTAAATTTGAGTTTAAAACTTCTCGTGCGCCGGGTCGTTATATTTTCCAAACAGAAGGATTAGTCATTGGATATGATCGTGCTTTAACGGGTGCATTGAATTTGGAAATGGAACGTGGACAAAAGATTGCGATTGTCGGAGCAAATGGTATCGGAAAAACTACTTTATTAAAGAGCTTATTAGGCATTATTAAACCATTAGAAGGAAAAGTTGTTCGTGGAGATTATATTGATTTAGGATATTTCGAACAAGAAACTCCTCAAGGAAATCGTAAAACTGCATTGGAAGAAATTTGGGATACATTCCCATCGATGACTCAACCAGAAGTTCGTGCTGCATTAGCTCGTTGTGGTTTAACAAGTAAACATATTGAAAGTCAAGTTCAAGTACTAAGTGGGGGAGAACAAGCAAAAGTTCGTTTCTGTAAATTAATGAATGATGAATCAAATGTATTAGTATTAGACGAACCAACGAACCATTTAGATGTAGATGCAAAAGACGAATTGAAACGTGCCTTAAAAGAATATAAGGGTAGTATTTTAATGGTTTGCCATGAACCGGAATTTTATGAAGGTCTAGCAACAGATATTTGGGATTTTTCTAAACTTTCATCTTAAATATATGATTTTTTGAGCAAAATTGAGTACAATGGTAGTAGCAAATGATTTGAGGAGGAAACATAATGGCAGATAAAGGCGTTACATTATATTTCATGAGACATGGCGAGACAGTATTTAATCGATACAATAAAATTCAAGGCTGGGCAGATACTCCATTAACAAAAGAAGGAAGATTAGATGCTATCCGTTCTGGATTAGGAATGAGAGATATTCCATTTCACGCAGTTTATACAAGTGATTTAAGAAGAACGATTGAAACAGCTCAATTAGTATTAAGAGATCATCCTTTAAGAGATCAATTAAGCTTACAAATGATGCCAGAATTTCGTGAAGTTTGTTTTGGCAGTTTAGAAGGACAAAATGCAACAGAAGTTTGGACGAATTTGTATAAGACATTACAACGTACCTTTGATCAAACTGATGGTAGAAATGTCATAGAAGAGATGAATCAAATTAAAGCAATGGATCCAGATCATATTGGAGAAAACTTTATGGAATTTTGGACTCGTGTAGAACAAGGATTAATTAAACTAATCGATAAACATCGTGATACGAATCATCATATTTTAATTGTGAGCCATGGAATGACGATTCGTAATATTTTACATGAATTAATTCCTGATTTTAAATTATCAGATATGATTGATAATTCTTCGTTAAATATTGTGGAATATTCAAATGGACAATATCATTTGAAAGCATTAAATCAAACAAGTCATTTTGCATTGAGAAAAGAAGCAGTAGAGCGTGAATTCTCATTATTACCAATGACATTATTTGAAAAATAAATAAGAAAAATGACTTTTCTAAAAGTAGTAGAGAATATCTGGAAACGGAGGAGATTACTTTTGAGAAAAGTCATTTCTATTTTGTAGAAGAAAGAAGGAATGAATATGTGGATGGTATTTGCTTTATTATCGGCATTTTTTGCAGCTTTAACATCAATTTTAGCGAAGATTGGAATTAATGGAGTTAACTCTAATTTGGCAACGGCAGTACGAACAGTAGTCGTCGTTGCAATGTCATGGTTGATGGTATTTATAACGAATCAACAATCCGGCTTAAGTGAGATTAGTAAGAAGAGCTGGATGTTTTTAATCTTATCAGGATTAGCAACAGGAGCATCTTGGCTATGTTATTATCGTGCGTTGCAATTAGGAAGTGTAGCAGAAGTTGCAGCGATAGATAAGTTAAGTATTGTGATTACGGTCTTTCTAGCAGTTATCTTTTTACAAGATACGCTGACGATTAAAACGATTATTGGCTGTGGATTGATTACTGTAGGAACTGTTTTAATGGTATGGTAGTGTAGAATTTTACTGGTTAGAAAAGGAGGGTTGTTGTGAATCAATTTTTGAATGTGATGATGGGTATTTTTTCTCTAACAATGATGATTGATTTTGTAGTAGTCGTATATAAGGGATTTCGAGCAGAAGATATTCGTGTGCCTCTTTTGATTTTAGTGATTTCATTTGTAGGAGTCATCATTATTAATGAATTACTGTTTATTTTTTAATGCAAATTTTGCTCCGACTATGAATAGTTATAATTTGCGTGAAGGTTAAATTTTTGTTAGTATAAAAGAATATACGGGGTCGTTACGGATTCGACAGGTATAGGTTGAGCTTTCAATGCATTTCGTAGGTTACGGCTACGTAAAAACGTTACAGTTAAATATAACTGACAAACAACAAACAAACACTTTAGCTTTCGCAGCTTAATACCTGCAAGCTAAGATCTGTCCGGCATCGCCCATGTGCTCGGGTCCAGGTCTCATTATTAGTGGGATACGGTTCACTTTTCCGTCTGTCTAAGTGAAACAGAGATGATCAGGCTAGCTTAAGATGATGCTTGTTTATCAGCTAATCAGTAGCGAAACTTTAAATCGATAAACTATGAATGTAGATTTGATTGTGTCAATATATTTGGACAGGGGTTCGACTCCCCTCGGCTCCATTTTTTACGATAAATAAGGCTTAGAAATATTGATGATTCAATGTTTCTAAGCCTTTGTTTTTTGAAAGATTATTCGTTTTTTTAGAAAAGTCTTATAAAGATAAAGTGTACATTTACTTACTTCTTGCGATCCTTTTTAAAGTACTTTAAGTAAGTGTAGATGATATTTAAAAAAAGAGCAATCTCCGTATAATGTCCATCAAATAGAAAAGTGCAGATTAGTAAACAGAATAGTAATGCAGGTATCACGATATCTCTAAATCTATTTTTTGGTTTCATTTTCTCTACTCCAATTCTTAATATTATTATAGTTATTATATCACAACAAAAAGAAGCATAGAAATGTATCTCGAACATTTCTATGCTTTTAAACTTATTGTTGTTTACTTAATTGTCGTTGTGCTGCTAATTCAATCATACGGTCAGCGAGGTGTTGGTTTCGAACGAGTAGTGGTCCATGGAAGTAAGAGCAGAATACATTTCTGTAATGGACACCTTCAGTTTTATCCTCGTCATTATTTCCATTTCCGCTAGTGACAGTACCTAATGGTTTCACATTTTTACATAAATATGTTCTACCAATATGGTTTTCATAACCAACATAAGTTTCACCTGTTTCTTCATCGTGAATGGAAACATCCCCAATTAAACGATGATCAAATTGACCATTTGTATAGCAGTCAATGGCTCCTATTCCATCGAGTTTTTCACCGGCTGCATTGATGTAGTAACGTCCTAATAATTGGAAGCCACCGCAAATTCCTAATACAACTCCATCATCTTCAATGAAGTGGATTAAGGCATCTTTTTTAGATTGTAAATCTTTGGCAACAATGGTTTGTTCATAGTCTTGACCACCACCGAACATGACGATGTCAAAGTCTTCAGGATTGAATGGATCCCCTAAACTAATCAATGTCGTTTCGACTTCATAGCCTAATTGTTTTGCTCGGTGTTGGAGCATTAGTAGATTTCCATTATCTCCATAAGTATTCATTAAGTTTCCGTATAAATGACAAATTCTGATTTTCATGAAGTCATTCCCTCTTTCAAGTAACCATGTTTAGCTAAGTCTTTACGGAGTTGTAATAATGCCGTATAGGTTGCTAAAATATTAATTTTTTTCGTTGGTACTGATTTTAATTTTTCAATTAAGTCATCATTGTTTTCTGTTTTTGTAAGAGTTGTGAATCCTGCAACTTCCATTCGAGTTTCTAAGTCGTCTACTCGAATACCTCCAATGTATGTTTGTTTTGGAGTAAGTTTTGCAAGTTCTTCAAACTCACCATCCCAGATCCAACTAATATCTTGTCCATCTGCATAATTATCGTTTAATAAGACAGCAAGTGAAAATTCTTCTTTTTCATAGCCAAGTAGTTGTACGATTTGGTTAAACCCTACTGGATTTTTAATTAAATTAATCATGACTTCTTTGTCTTCCAATGTAAAGGTTTCTTGACGACCAAAGACTCTTTGCGCTTGTCCAAATCCTGCTTGGATTTCTTCTGGAGTTAATCCGAAAAATCTAGCTGCAGCGTAGGCACTTAGTGCATTATAAATATTATAAAGTCCTCCAATTGGAAGTGAAAAATCAAATCCATCAATTTTGAAAGAAGATTTTGTCAGAGATAATTCTGTTAATTCTGTTACCGCATAGTCTAAATCAGGACGTTTGAAATCTCCGTTCGGGCAGTAGTATTTCCCTAAATTACTATACGTAATAAAATTATATTGTAAAATTGAATGGCAATGTGGACATAAAATACCATCCGTATTGTAGTGAGCTTGATAATGGCCATCTTCTGTATGATTAAATCCAAAGTAAAGTTTTGGATTTGGAAGAGCATCGCTATTGAAAATTGGCGCATCTCCATTTGATAAAATAGTAGCTTCAGGAGCGAAGCTTGCTCCATCTAACATATGTTGATAGGTTGTATAAATTTCACCGAAGCGATCCATTTGATCTCGGAAAATATTTGTAAAAACAAATAATTTAGGTTGAATAAATGGTGTAATATGTTTAATTGTTGCTTCGTCTACTTCTAATACAGCAATATTTTTTTCACCTTTAACAGGGGTATGATTTAAAAATGTAGAAATGATTCCTTGTGTTAAATTTGCTCCTGTTGGATTTGTTAAAATATTTGGGTATTTTTGTTTTAATAATTGAACGATTAAAGAAGTCGTTAAAGTCTTTCCATTTGTTCCACTAACAATAATGACTTCATAATGGTCAGATAAATGTTTTAAAATATGTGGATCAATAGCGTGTGCTACTTTTCCTGGGAAGCTACTTCCACCTTTAGTAAAAGTTTGAAGTGTCCAGCGAGTGAATTTTCCCGCTTGAATAGCAAAATTGGTACGTATATTCACGAAGTGTGCATCCTTTCAAAAAATATTCTTTTTTATTGTAGCATAAATTCACTGAAAAGGAATACAATTCGCTTGTTTTCTTATTAAGAAATGAATAAGAATTTGTTTGGAATTATATGAAAAAGTTCATAATGATTTTTTATAGTTTTTCGTTGCACAACTTTCGATATTATCGTAAGATGTTAAGGGTATATGAAAAGTGTCAGGAGGTTAAAATTGTGGCACAATTATTTTTTAAATACGGTGCAATGAATAGTGGAAAGTCGATTGAAATTTTAAAAGTTGCTCATAATTATGAAGAACAAAATAAATCTGTATTATTATTTACAAGTGCAATCGATGATCGTGATGAAGTAGGATATGTTTCTAGTCGTATTGGTATTCGAAGACAAGCCATTCCGATTTATGATGAAACAGATATTATTGCCATTGTAAAAGAACAAGAGGTGAAACCTGCTTGTATTTTAATCGATGAATCTCAATTTTTAAGTAGAGAACATATTTTAGATTTAGCGCATATTGTAGATATTTTGGATATTCCAGTAATGGCTTTTGGATTGAAAAATGATTTCCAAAATGAATTATTTACCGGATCTAAATATTTATTATTATATGCTGATAAAATTGAGGAAATTAAAACGATTTGCTGGTACTGTCATAAAAAGGCAAGTATGAATATGCGTGTCGTAGATGGAAAACCTGTTTATACGGGTGAACAAATTCAAATTGGTGGGAATGAGTCCTATTATCCTGTTTGTCGTTATCATTATTCACACCCTGGTGAAGAAAGAGCTTAAGGAGGAAATTATGTTTGATCAATTAGATAGTTTTATTATTCGATATGATGAATTATCTGAGTTATTAAGTGACCCAGATGTTATTAGCGATACAAAACGTTTTATGGAATTAACAAAAGAAGAGTCTAATTTGCGTCCGAAAGTTGAAACTTTTAAACGTTATCAGCAAGTAGTGGAAGAAATTGGAGATACAGAAGAAATGTTAGGAGAAGGCTTAGATAGTGAAATGGCTGAAATGGCTAAAGAAGAATTAGCTTCTCTTAAAAAAGAAAAAGTAGAATTAGAAGAAAAAATTAAATTCTTATTATTACCAGAAGATCCAAATGATGGTAAAAACATTATTATGGAAATTCGTGGAGCTGCTGGTGGAGATGAAGCAGCATTATTTGCGGGAGATTTATTATCAATGTACCAAAAATATGCTGAATCACAAGGTTGGCGTGTAGAAGTAATGGATGCTAACATTACAGGTATCGGCGGATATAAAGAAGTTATTTTAATGATTACAGGGGATAATGTATTCTCAAAATTAAAATATGAATCAGGAGCTCACCGTGTACAACGTGTTCCTTCAACAGAATCACAAGGGCGTGTTCATACATCAACTGCAACAGTTGTAGTTATGCCTGAAGCAGAAGAAGTAGAGATTGAATTAGAAGATAAAGATATTCGTGTAGATATTTATCATGCTTCTGGTGCGGGTGGACAACACGTTAACAAAACAGCTTCTGCCGTTCGTTTAACTCACTTACCAACAGGTATTGTCGTAGCGATGCAAGATGAACGTTCTCAATTAAAAAATAGAGAGAAAGCGATGAAAGTATTACGTGCTCGTGTATACGATAAAATCTCTCAAGAAGCTCAATCAGAATATGATGCAAATAGAAAATCTGCCGTTGGTACAGGGGATCGTTCAGAACGTATTCGTACATACAATTTCCCTCAAAACCGTGTGACAGACCACCGTATTGGATTAACGTTACAAAAATTAGACCAAGTTCTTGCAGGAAAAATTGATGAAATTGTTGATGCATTAATTTTATACGATCACACTGAAAAATTGGAGCAATTAAATAATGGAAATAACTAATCCAACGAATCAGGAAGTCCTAGTTAGGGCTTCTTGTTTTTTACAAGAAAGGCAACCTTCATTTTCGAAAGAGGATTGTGAGTGGTATGCACGTCAATTAAGCTTATATTTGAATCAGTGGACGATGACAGATTTACTTATTCACTTGAATCAGCCTGCAGCGGTTGGATTATGGGGACAAATGGAACCATTATTGATTCGTTTATCAAATTTTGAACCATTGCAATATATTACAAAACAAGCAGAGTTTTATGGACGAGAATTTATTGTGAGTCCCGATACTTTAATTCCAAGACCTGAAACAGAAGAATTAGTTGAAAAAATTATTGCTTTTTTATCTGAACAATCTAGTGGAAAAGTGTTAGAAATTGGAGTAGGAACAGGTTGTATCATTCATACATTAGCTTTAGAATGCTCGGACTTTTCTTATCAAGGTGTAGATGTTTCAGAAGGAGCGCTTGAAGTTGCTAAGAAAAATCAAGAGAGATACCAGTTAGAAAATGTCTCTTTATACCGAAGTGATGTATTTCAAGAAGTTTCTTCTCAAAAATTTGTATGTATCATTAGTAATCCTCCTTATATTGATGTTTCAGAGAAAAACGTGATGGATGAATCGGTTTTACGATTTGAACCAGAAGTAGCTCTTTTTGCAGAAGATGAGGGATTAGCAATTTACCGAAAAATTGCAGAAAATTTAGAAATTTATTTATTGGAAGAGGGACAAGCCTTTTTTGAAATTGGCTTCCAGCAAGGCAAGGCTGTTCAACAATTATTTGAACAGTATTGCCAAAATCGAGAAGTGAGTATTCATAAAGATTTATCAGGAAATGACCGAATGATTATTGTAGGAAGGAGGAAGTAACATGAAAACACAAATTTTTCATCAAGAAACATTAGAAAAAGCTGCTTTTTTATTGAAAGAAGGAGAAGTCGTAGCTTTCCCAACTGAAACGGTATATGGATTAGGAGCAATTGCAACGAGTCAAGAAGCCGTCTTAAAAGTGTTTGAAGCAAAGGGAAGACCGAGTGATAATCCATTAATTGTTCATGTTCATTCTGTAGATCAAGTCATCGATACTGTTGAAGAATTTCCAGAAAATGCGAAATTATTAGCGAAACATTTTTGGCCAGGGCCATTAACGATGATTTTAAAAGCAAAACCTGATATTTATGCTCCCGCATTGTCAGCAGGACTACCGACTGTATCGTTTAGAATGCCAAATCATGAGTTAACATTATCATTAATTGAACAAGTTGGAATTCCATTAGTTGGTCCAAGTGCAAATCAATCAACAAAACCAAGTCCCACAAGAGTTCAACATGTGGTGGAAGATATGAATGGAAGAATTGCGGGTATCGTAGATGGTGGAGATACAAGTGTCGGTGTTGAATCTACAGTTATTGATTTAACGAATGAAGAGGGTCCCGTTATTTTACGCCCAGGAGTGATCACAAAAGAAGAAATTGAACCGATTATTGGTCCATTAGTGGAATATATGAAAACAACAACTGGGGAAAAAGTAACGCCTAAGTCACCAGGGATGAAATATCGCCACTATGCTCCAACTACTCCTGTCGTTGTGGTGGATGGTTCTGTAGAGTTTTGGCATTCACTCATTGAAGAATATCAAGAACAAGGTGAAGAAGTTGCAGTTATGGCAACGGATGATATTTTAGATGCAGTGAGTTCAAGTGTGAACGAGTCTTATTCATTAGGCGAAAAAGATTCAGTTACAGATATGAGTCATCATTTATTTAATGCATTGCGTTCATTAGATCATAAGGATGCGACAATTATTTTAGCGCAAGCAAGTGGTAAAGAAGGCGCTGGATTGGCGTATATGAATCGCTTAGAAAAAGCATCTAGCTTTACTAAAACAGAAAGATAGAAGAATCTTCTAGCATGGTTGAACACATAAGTTGCTAATTTTGATGATACCGTTAAACTATGTTAGAATAATTCTATAGAAGAAAAGGAGTGAAGATAATGACACAGTTTAAAGAAGATACACTAGTGTTTGAGGCAATTGAAAAAGAAGCCCAGCGTCAAAAGCATGGCATTGAATTAATTGCTTCAGAAAACTTTGTTTCACCTGCTGTATTAAGAGCGCAAGGTAGCATTTTAACAAATAAATATGCTGAAGGTTACCCGAATCGCCGTTATTATGGTGGATGTGAATATGTCGATGTAATTGAACAATTAGCAATCGACCGTGTAAAAGAATTATTTGGAGCGGAATATGCCAATGTTCAACCCCATTCTGGTTCTCAAGCGAATATGGCGGCTTATCGAGTGCTTGTTTCAAAAGGAGACAAAATTTTAGGAATGGATTTAAGTCATGGCGGACATTTAACTCATGGAATGGGAGTAAACTTCTCGGGGCAAGATTATGATTTTATTGCGTATGGATTGAATCCAGAAACAGAAATGATTGATTATGATGCTTTAGAAGAAATTGCTAAAAAAGAACGTCCAAAACTAATTGTTGCAGGAGCTTCTGCTTACCCAAGAGAAATTGATTTCAAACGTATTAGTGAAATTGCAAAAAGTATTGATGCGTATTTCATGGTAGATATGGCGCATATTGCAGGGTTAGTTGCTAAAGGTGCTCACCAAAATCCAGTACCTTATGCAGATGTTGTCACTTCAACAACGCATAAAACATTACGCGGGCCAAGAGGTGGCTTAATTTTAGCGAAACAAGAATTTGCCAAAAAAATTAATAGTGCTATTTTCCCAGGGATTCAAGGGGGGCCATTAGAACATGTGATTGCAGCAAAAGCAGTTACCTTCCATGAAGCACTTCAACCAGCGTTTGGAGAGTATATCGAACATGTTGTTGAAAATGCAAAAGCAATGGTGGAAGTATTTAATGAAAGTGGAATTCGCCCAATTTCTGGTGGAACAGATAATCATCTATTATTATTAGATATTACTTCTACTGGTTTGAACGGAAAAGAAGCTCAAGAATTATTAGATAGTGTTGGAATTACAGTGAATAAAAATGCCATTCCATTCGATCCGTTGCCACCAACGAAAACAAGTGGTATTCGTGTAGGGACAGCAGCTATTACTACTCGTGGCTTTGATAAAGAAGCAGCGAAGAAAGTAGCAAAATTAATTGTAGAAACACTAGCTCATGCAACTGATGAAGATAAATTAGACGAAATTCGTCAATCTGTACAAGAGTTGACTAAACAATTTCCATTATATGAATAACACAATGTAACCAGTCACATTAATAATGAAAACACTATTTTCTTAATGAAATTTTAAGGAAAAAAATCTTTTTTTCCTATTTATATACTAGTATTTTGATTGTTTTTTTTGTAGAATAACAAATAGTGAAAATATATTGTGGAAGGGGCAAGCAAGATGGGTAAATTTCATGTGTTAGATCATCCGTTAATCCAACATAAATTAACGATGATTCGACAAAAAGATTGTGGAACAAAAGTCTTTCGTGAGGTTGTAAATGAAATTTCAATGTTGATGGCATATGAAGTTTCAAGAGATTTACCATTAGAGGATGTGGAGATTGAAACACCTTTAGTGAAAACAACACTGAAAACTTTAGCTGGGAAAAAAGTTGCCATTATTCCTATTTTACGTGCTGGTTTAGGAATGGTTGACGGAATTTTAGAATTAATTCCAGCTGCCAAAATTGGACATGTCGGAATGTACCGTGATCATGATACATTACAACCTGTTGAGTATTTCGTTAAATTGCCTTCAGATATTTCTGAAAGACAATTATTTGTAGTTGACCCAATGTTAGCTACAGGGGGATCGGCAGTGGCTGCGATTGATGCGTTATTAAAACGTGGAGCGCAACCAAATTCGATCAAGTTTTGTTGTCTTGTAGCAGCGCCAGAAGGAGTAAAAGTTCTTCACGAGGCGCATCCGGAAATCGATATTTATGCTGCGGCATTAGATGAGCGATTAAACGAAAACGGCTATATCCTTCCGGGATTGGGCGATGCTGGTGATCGCCTATTTGGAACCAAATAAATACAATCGTAGTCACGCTTATGCGTCTGACTATTGCCATGAAATCTGACAATAATCACCGTTTAAGTTATGAATGCGATAGGTGAAAATTGTCAGTTTTTTATTTGGAATAAGTAAGGGAGTATGAATTATGGAAGCTTTACCAAAAACGATAGAATTTTTTGGTTTGTCTTTTTCAGTTCCAATCTTACTTTCTTGTCTTGTAACATTATTAGCGGTAACAATTTTTTCAATTGTATCTGCAAGAAATGTTTCTATGAAACCAGGAAAGATGCAAAATGTTTTTGAATCTCTGATGGATTTCACAAAAGGGATTGTAAACAGTGCAGTAGATGAAGAAACGGGCAAGTCATATTACTTATATGTATTTTCACTCTTCTCATTTATTTTAATCGCCAATATGGTCGGTTTAGTGATTTATTTCCATTATGGAGAACATAGTTACTTTGCTTCTCCAACGGCTAGTCCAGTTGTGTGTTTGGCGTTATCATTGATGACGACATTAATTGCACACTATTCTGGTGTTCAAAAAATGGGATTTAAAGGCTATATTAAAAACTCTTATTTGAGTCCGATGTCTTTAATGTTACCGATTAAACTAATTGAAGAGTTTACAAATACAATTACACTTGCATTCCGTCTATACGGAAATATTTATGCAGGTGAAGTATTGTTAGGATTAATTGTGATGTTCTCATCCAGTTTTGGAATCTTAACATATATTTTTGCAATTCCATTAGGAATTGTTTGGCAAGGATTTTCCGTAGTTATCGGAGCTATTCAAGCCTATGTATTTTGTACATTAACTATGGTGTACATTGCACATAAAGTAGAACATGAATAATTTTTAGAAATGAGGAATTAACTTATGACAGAATTAGCAGCAGCAATCGCAGTAGCAGGGGCAGCTTTAGCAGCCGCTTTTGGTAACCAAGCAGTTATCGTAAAAACAATTGAATCAATGACACGCCAACCAGAAATGAGCAATGAATTACGTTCAACAATGTTCGTTGGGGTAGCCTTAATCGAAGCGATGCCAATTTTTGCGGTATTAATCGCTTTAATCCTAGTTTTCATCAAATAATCAGTTTATTCGATAAATTTGTTGAAAAGGAGGGATGATGGATGTTTCAGTATATGTTAACAGGTAGCACTGTTCTGGGAGATACACTTATTGTCTTAATTTCAATTATCTTATTACTATTTTTAGTTAAGTATTTCGCTTGGGATAAAATTGAAGCAATGTTAGAAGCTCGTCGTCAAAAAATCAGTAAAGATTTAGAAGAAGCAGAAAAAAAACGTAAAGCAGCTGAAGAAATTCAAGCAAATGCAAAAGAAATTATTCATAATGCAGAAGTAAAAGGTCAAGAAATTTTAAATTCGACTAGAGAAGCAGCTTCAAAAATGCAAGATGAAATGATTAAAGAGGGACGAGATGTCGTATCTAGAATGAAACTAGATGGACAACGTGAAGTAGATTCCATGAAACAACGTGCTTTGGCGCAAATGCAAGATCAAATTGTAGATTTATCTGTTCAACTTGCAAGCCAAATTTTAAATAAAGAATTGACTGAGCAGACACATCAAGATGTGATTGAATCCTTTATTGAAGGGTTGGAAAGCTGATGGTGAAATTTCATAAAGAAGTAGTCAAAGCAGCCAGTCATTTTTATGGTCAAGTCAAGTATGATGGGACTTTAAAAACAGTTACAGAAGAATTACAAGAAGTATTAAACGGAATTCAAAATACTGCACGCTTTCGTCAATTAATGCATTTAGAACAAGTTTCCGTTGAAGACAAAATGTCATTATTACAAGAAGCAGTTTCCAATTTATCAAGGAGTACACAAGATTATTTAAAATCTTATTTACACCCTGATAAATCTGCTTATCTAATTGAAGCAATTGAAGCTTTTCTTGATATTTATTCAGCGAACCGACTTGAAATGATTTCAGCAGTTCCACTAACAGAAGAACAAATCAATCGTATTGCAGAAGCTTTTCAAAAGAAAATGAGAAAAGAGTATGATTCATTCGTCAATACAGTTGATCCAAGCGTTATTGGTGGAGTGAAATTAAAGACAAAAGAATATTTATTAGACGGAACATTATTATATAAACTTGAACAGTTTAAAAAGAAAATTAGTCAAACAGGATTGAAGGGGTGAGACAATGGATACGGAATTCGGTAATATCACAGCAGGAATCCGCAACCAAATTAATTCCTTTGAAGCGGAACAACATATTGAAGAAATTGGTGAAGTTTCATTTATTGGGGACGGAATTGCTCGTGTCATCGGTCTTACCAATGTCATGGCTGGTGAATTAGTAGAATTTGCAAATGGTACTTATGGTATGGCACAAAATCTAGAGAAAAATGATGTTGGTGTTATTATCTTTGGTACATATGAAAATATCCATGAAGGAGAATCAGTGCGTCGTACAGGTCGTATTTTAGACGTTCCTGTAGGAGATGCTTTGATTGGTCGTGTTGTGGATGCTCTAGGTCGTCCAATTGATGGCTTAGGAGCTCTTGATACAACAAAACGTCGTCCAGTAGAAAATGAAGCACCTGGTGTAATGCAACGTAAAAGTGTTCACCAATCATTAGCCACTGGATTAAAAGTTATCGATGCATTAGTTCCAATTGGTAAAGGTCAACGGGAATTAATTATCGGAGATAGAAAAACAGGTAAAACAAGTATTGCAATCGATGCAATTTTGAACCAAAAAGGTAAAGATACTTTATGTATTTATGTTGCAATTGGACAAAAAGAATCTACTGTAAAAGCTTTAGTAGAAACATTAAAACGTTATGGAGCAATGGATTATACAACGGTTGTATCTGCTAGTGCTTCACAACCAGCTCCAATGCTATATATCGCTCCTTATGCAGGAACTGCAATGGGAGAAGAATTTATGTATAACGGAAAAGATGTATTAATTGTTTATGATGATTTATCAAAACAAGCAGCAGCTTACCGTGAAATTTCATTATTACTTCGTCGTCCTCCAGGTCGTGAAGCGTATCCAGGGGATGTATTCTATTTACACTCACGTTTATTAGAACGTTCAGCGAAGTTAAACGATGAATTAGGAGGCGGTTCATTAACAGCCTTACCAATTATTGAAACTCAAGCGGGAGATATTTCTGCTTATATTCCTACTAACGTAATTTCTATTACAGATGGTCAAATCTTCTTAGAAAGTGATTTATTCTATTCAGGTGTTCGTCCAGGTTTATCTGCCGGATTATCTGTATCACGTGTAGGGGGATCTGCGCAAATTAAAGCGATGAAAAAAGTTTCAGGTACATTACGTATCGACTTAGCAAGTTACCGTGAATTAGAAGCATTTACACAATTTGGTTCTGATTTAGATGCGGCAACTCAACAAAAATTAAATCGTGGTAAGAGAACCGTAGAAGTTCTAAAACAAGATGTTCATAGACCATTACCAATTGAACATCAAGTATCAATTTTATTTGCATTAACACATGGAATCTTAGATTCTATTCCAATTGAAAGATTGAAAGATTTCGAAAAAGCATTGTATCATCATTTAGAAAATGAACATGCTGATATTTTAGCAAGTATTCGTGATGAAGAAAAAATTCCAGATGAAGAAGCTTTCTACCAAGTGATTGACAAGTTTAAACAAATTCATCTATACGAACGTTAAAAGTAATGCGAACTAGAAAGAAGAGGTGAATTGTATGGCGTCTTCATTAAACGACTTGAAGAAGCGAATTATTTCAACGAAAAAAACAAGTCAAATTACAAGTGCTATGCAAATGGTTTCTGCTTCAAAACTAGCTAAGTCTGAACAAGCCGTTCGTCGTTATCATGATTATGCTGAAAAAATTCGTGAAGTTGTAACGCATTTATTATATGCTGAACAAAAACATGATATTGAAGAAATTGATGAAGAGATTGATTCAAATGAAGAGGAATCATTTATTGATTATCATGATTTATTAATCGAAAGACCTGTGAAAAAAACAGGATATCTAGTCATTTCATCAGACCAAGGTTTAGCCGGAAGTTACAATTCTTCGATTTTCCAAGCAACACGCGAAATGTTACAAACGGATCATGATTCAAAAGATGAGTATGTGATTTTAACAATTGGTGGAGCTGCAAGTCGCTTCTTTAAAAAGATGGGCATTGATGTTCGTTTAGAAATAAATGATGTCAGTGATATTCCATCATTTGAAGAAGTACGTAAAATTGTAAGTAGCGCGGTACAAATGTTTAGACAAGGTGAATTTGATGAATTTTATGTTTGTTATAATCACCATGTGAATGCATTATTATCCAATTATCGTGTTGAAAAAATGTTACCGATTATTGACTTAGATGAAGATGAAGCAAAAGAATATGAGTTAGATTATATTTTTGAGCCGAATAAAGAAATTATTATGGAAACATTATTGCCTCAATATGCAGAATCTCTTATTTATGGGGCGATTATCGATGCAAAAGCTGCTGAGCATGCTTCACGTATGACAGCAATGAGAAGTGCAACTGATAATGCGAGAGACTTAATTAGTGATTTGACACAAGATTTAAACCAACGTCGTCAAGCACAAATTACACAAGAAATAACTGAGATCGTTGGCGGAGCAGCAGCTCTAGAAGAACAGTAAGAGTGAAAGGAGGAAATTTTTTGAGAACTGGAGAAATTTTACAAGTTGTTGGACCAGTTGTGGACGTTGTATTTCCTTTAGAAGAAGGCGTGCCTGATATTCACAATGCCCTACATGTTATTAAAGAAGATGGTGAAGGGCATAAAAAAACAATTACGCTTGAAACAGCTGTTGAATTAGGGGATGGTGCTGTACGTACAATTGCCATGGAATCAACTGATGGTCTTCAACGAGGTATGAAAGTTATTGATTTAGGACGTACAATTAGTGTTCCAGTAGGAACAGAAACTTTAGGACGTGTATTTAATGTATTAGGGGATACAATTGATTTAGGAGAGAAATTTCCTGAAGATTTTAGACGTGATGAAATTCATAAACCAGCCCCTAAATTTGAACAATTAAGTAGCCAATACGAAATTTTACAAACAGGTATTAAAGTTATTGACTTATTAGCACCTTACTTAAAAGGTGGTAAAATTGGATTATTTGGAGGTGCCGGAGTAGGTAAGACGGTATTAATCCAAGAATTAATTCATAATATTGCTGAAGAGTTAGGTGGTATTTCTGTATTTACGGGTGTTGGAGAACGTACTCGTGAAGGGAATGACCTTTACCATGAAATGCAGGATTCAGGTGTATCTGCTAAAACTGCCATGGTATTTGGACAAATGAATGAACCACCAGGAGCTCGTATGCGTGTTGCGTTAACAGGATTAACGATTGCTGAACATTTCCGTGATGAACAAAAACAAGATGTATTATTATTCATTGATAATATTTATCGTTTTACTCAAGCAGGTTCAGAAGTATCTGCCCTTTTAGGTCGTATGCCTTCAGCTGTAGGGTACCAACCAACATTAGCAACTGAAATGGGACAATTACAAGAACGTATTAGTTCAACAAAAGATGGATCTATTACATCTATTCAAGCGATTTACGTTCCTGCCGATGACTATACTGACCCAGCGCCAGCTACAACATTTGCCCATTTAGATGCTACAACGAACTTAGAGCGTCGTTTAACAGAGCAAGGGATTTACCCAGCGGTGGATCCATTAGCTTCAACTTCAAGTGCTTTAACTCCTGAGATTGTTGGAGAAGAACACTATGAAGTAGCCATGAAAGTTCAACAAATGTTACAACGTTATCGTGAATTACAAGATATTATCGCTATTTTAGGGATTGATGAATTATCTGATAGTGAAAAAATTATTGTAAACCGTGCAAGAAGAATTCAATTCTTCTTATCTCAAAACTTCCACGTTGCAGAAGCATTTACAGGTCAACCAGGTTCATATGTTCCAATTAAAGATACAGTACGTGGCTTTAAAGGAATTATTGATGGAGAATATGATGATATTCCTGAAGACTTATTCCGTAATGTTGGACCGATTGAAGATGTTCTTAAAAAAGCACAAGCGGCAGGTTACCGAGGAGGTAATTAATCATGCTTGAAAATCGAGAACTTTTAGTCGTCGTAACGACTCCAGAAGGAAAAGTTTATAATCACCGTTCTTATTCGGTTAGTGCAGAAGCTATTGATGGAGGAATTACGATTCTTCCAAACCATGCGCCAATCATGTTGCCGTTAAAAATTGGTGAATTACGAGTAAAACGTTTCTTAGAAGATTCTCCTACTGATTATATTGCAATTGGTGGAGGAATTATGGAAGTGCGTGATAATGTCGTAACGGTTATTGCGAACGTTGCTGAGCGTGCACGTGATATTGACGTGAGTCGTGCAGAACAAGCTCGTGATAAAGCAGAAGCGATTATCCAAAATAAAGAATGTTCTAAGAGTGAAGTAGAACGTGCGAAAATTGCATTGAACAAAGCGATTAACCGTATCGGTGTTTCAAAACATCGTCGATTAAAACAATAATGAAAATGAAAACTGTTGGTGCGCCAGCAGTTTTTTTTCATTTTCTTTGAAAAAACAGAAAATATCTATTGCAAAACAAAAAAAGAACTGCTATAATCATAAAACGTAAATGTTACGATTTAAGAAAAGTTAAAACGAAAAGAGGAGAACAAATGGCTAAAAAGTCAAAAATTGCTAAGCATCAAAAACAATTAGCATTAGTAGAAAAATATGCACAACTTAGATATGAATTAAAACAAGCAGGAGACTATGAAGCACTTCGTAAATTACCGATTAATTCAAATCCAAATCGTGTGAAAAATAGAGATATGGTTGATGGTCGACCAAGAGCTTATATGAGAAAATTCGGAATCTCAAGAATTAAATTCCGTGATTTAGCTCATAAAGGCTTAATCCCAGGTGTAGTAAAAGCAAGCTGGTAATTCAAAGTCAGTAATGGAGGAAAAGAAATGAAACAAGATTTAGCAACAGCATATAGACAAATGAAAAGTCCAAATATTAAAACTCGTAAACGTGCGTTAAAATTAATTCATGAAGCGAAACGTGGAAAGAAAAAATAAGAGGAGTAAGGTCATGAAAGTAAGTAAAAAAATTGTAGCAGTTTTAGGAGCAGCATTCTTATTAGGGGCTTGTGCTCAACCAACTTCTACCCCTTCAAAAAAAGAAGGTAAATTAAATATTATGACAACTTTTTATCCAATTTATGATTTCACTAGAAATATTGTTGGAGATGAAGGAGAAGTTTCTTTATTAATTGGAGCTGGAACTGAACCGCATGAATATGACCCAACTGCAAAAGATATTGCAAAAATCTCACAATCAGATGCTTTAGTTTATGATAACGAGAATATGGAAACTTGGGTTCCAACTGTGATGAAGAGCTTAACAGATTCAAAAGTAAAAGAAATTAAAGCAACAAAAGATATGGAGTTATTGCCAATTGAAGATGAACATGATCACGAAGGTGAAGAACACCATGACGAACATGAACATGAGTTTGATCCACATGTATGGTTATCTCCTAAAAAAGCAAAATTATTAGTTGAAAAAATTACAGCTCAATTAAGCGAAGCATTTCCTGAAAAAGCATCTGCATTTAAAACTAATGCACAAGCATATTTAGAAAAATTAACAGAATTAGATAATGAATATACAACTGCTTTAAAAGATGCGAAACAAAAGAATTTTGTAACACAACATACAGCGTTTAGATATTTAGCAACAGATTATGGTTTGAATCAAGTGGGAATTGCTGGGATTTCTCCAGAAGCAGAACCTTCACCAGCTCGTTTAGCTGAATTAACGAAGTATATTAAAGAAAATGAAATTCGTTATATTTATTTTGAAGAAAATGCATCAGAAAAAATTGCGAAGACTCTAGCAACAGAAACGGGAGTTGTGTTAGAGGTGTTAAATCCATTAGAATCTTTAACGAAAGAAGAAATGGATAAGGGTGATAATTATATTTCAGTAATGAAAGAAAATCTTCAGGCTTTATTGAAAACAACGACTGTAGCAGGTAAAGAAATTAAGCCAGAGCATTAAATTTTTCTAACATAACATGAAGAAATTCATAGGGAGTATGATTATAGTGAGGTTCTTCAGTAGTGTAGAGAGTTTAAGATTAAACTTCTATAGAGACGAGAGTTTCTATAGAAGTTTTTTTATAGAAATAAACACTATATATAGTTTTAAATCCATTGAAAAACACAACATGTAGGTGTATGATAGTGGAGGTGATAAAAATGTAAAGGAGGAGTGAGAGGTGAGTGTAATGCTTGTAAAGAAAAGAGATGAAAGAGTAGAGACATTTCATCGTCAAAAAATCTTTCATGGATTAGAAAGGGCAGAAAAAAGTTTATACGGAGAACTTTCAAAAAAACGTATGGAAGTGCTAGAGGAAGTTGCAAAAAAAATTTTATTAGCAATTGAAAGTTTAGCGGTAAAAATCATTAAAACAGAAGAAATAGAAGCTATTGTTTTGAATGGTTTGAAACAAGAAGGAGAAACGGTATTAGCAAATCAATTTCTTGCTACTCGAATTGAAGGGGATAAAAAACGACAAAAAGAAATGGATGTTACCCAAAGATTAACGAAGTTAAGCCAAAGAGATGCGAGTATTATTCATGAAAATGCAAATAAAGATAGTGAAGTCTTTAATACTCAAAGAGATTTGATGGCAGGAACCGTAGGAAAAGCATTCGGATTAAAAATGCTTCCTCCTCATGTTGCAAATGCGCATTTAAAAGGTGATATTCATTATCATGACTTAGACTATCATCCATATTTACCAATGACGAATTGTAGTTTAATTGATTTTAAGGAAATGTTTGAACATGGCTTTAAAATTGGAAATGCAGATGTCGAAAGCCCCAAATCGATACAAACAGCTACTGCTCAAATGGCGCAAATTATTGCGAATGTTGCTTCAAGCCAATATGGAGGATGTTCTGCGAATCGTGTTGATGAAGTATTAGCTCCCTATGCAAATCTAAATTATGAAAAACATTTACAAGATGCTAAAAAATGGGTGAATGGAGCGAAAAAACAAGAAGCATATGCATTAGAAAAAACGAAAAAGGATATTTATGATGCCATGCAATCCTTAGAGTATGAAATTAACACGCTCTATACTTCTCAAGGTCAAACACCATTTACAACATTAGGATTTGGATTAGGGATGTCATTATTTGAACGAGAAATTCAAAAAGCGATTTTAAAAGTAAGAATCAAAGGGATTGGGAAAGAAGAAAGAACGGCTATTTTCCCTAAATTAATTTTCACGCTAAAACGAGGTGTGAACTTAGAACAAACGGATCCGAATTATGATATCAAAACCTTAGCTTTAGAATGTTCAACTAAAAGAATGTATCCAGATGTTTTAAATTATGAACAAATTATTCGAATTACGGGTAGTTTTAAAGTACCGATGGGTTGCCGTTCATTTTTACAAGGATGGAAAAATGAAAAAGGTGAAGATGTTTCGGATGGAAGAATGAATTTAGGAGTTGTGACATTAAATATTCCAAGAATTGCCTTGGAATCAGATGGTGACAAAGAGCAATTTTGGAGCATTTTAGAAGAAAAATTACAAATTTGTAAAGATGCATTAGTGTACCGTGTAGAACGCTGTAAAGAGGCAAAATCAGCGAATGCGCCTATTTTATATCGCTATGGTTCATTTGGAAAACGATTGATGAATGATGAAGCGGTAGATGAAGTATTTAAACATTGTCGTGCAACAGTGTCACTTGGATATATTGGCTTATATGAAACGGCTACTGTCTTTTTTGGAAATTGTTGGGAAACAAATCCAGCAGCAAAAGAATTTACCTTAAAGATTTTAAAACGATTGAGCGAAAAAACAAAGGAATGGTCGGATGAATATGACTATCATTTTAGTGTTTATGCAACGCCAAGTGAAAGTTTAACGGATCGTTTTTGTAGATTAGATCAAGAAAAATTTGGAGATATAGCCGATATTACAGATAAGGAATATTATACGAATAGTTTCCACTATGATGTAAGAAAATCACCAAATCCATTTGAAAAAATTGAGTTTGAAAAAGATTATCCTGTGTATTCTTCAGGTGGATTTATTCATTATTGTGAATATCCTGTTATGAAACAAAACCCAAAAGGGCTTGAAGCAGTATGGGATTATGCTTATGAAAGAGTGGGGTATCTTGGAACCAATACGCCGATTGATCGTTGTTATGAATGTGGCTATGAAGGGGAGTTTGAACCAACTGCAAAAGGGTTTGAATGTCCAATTTGTAAAAATAGAAATCCCAAAACGTGTGATGTCGTAAAACGAACTTGCGGTTACTTAGGAAATCCTCAAGCACGTCCAATGGTTCACGGAAGGCATCAAGAAATTAAATCACGGGTGAAGCATCTCTCCAATGAACGAAATCTAATAAATTAGGAGGATTGGGTATGAAGTTTCCAAAACCGGGGGAGTGGACAAGCGAACAATATTCTAAAAGAAAAATTGCTAGTTATAAGCCTTATAATTTCGTAGATGGGGAAGGTGTGCGTTGTTCCTTATATGTCAGTGGCTGTTTATTTGCTTGTGAAGGTTGTTATAATGTCAAAGCACAAAATTTTAATACAGGAATTCTTTATACAAAAGAATTAGAAGAACAAATTATTCAAGATATTGGAGCTAGTTATTGCCAGGGATTAACGTTATTAGGGGGAGAACCTTTTTTAAATACTCAAGTATGCTTGTCCTTAGTTCGGAAATTGCGGAGTGTTTATGGACATTCTAAAGATATTTGGTCATGGACTGGCTATACTTGGGAAGAGTTACAGTTAGAAACACCCGATAAAAAAGCATTGCTACAAGAACTCGATATTTTAGTAGATGGACGATTTGACATTACAAAAAGAGATTTAACATTGCAATTTAGAGGAAGTTCGAATCAAAGAATTATTGATGTACAAAATTCTTTACAGGATGGGCATGTTGTTTTATGGGATGGATTAAGAGATGCATGAAATGTTAGATGAACTTGACGATATTCTTTTATACTCGTAAAATAGATACTAATGTTTTTTAAGGAGTGTATGTATGAAGTTATCAACTATTTCAAAATTCTCATTAGTAAGTATTTCGACATTATTAATGTCTCATTTAGCGATTTCACCTGTTTTGCCTAAATTATATGAGTATTACCATGGGATGAATCCAGAGCTTGGATTGGCATCTGTTGAAAGTTTAGCAACAATTCCAGCAATGATGATTACGATTTTTGTGTTAATTAGTAATCTTGTCATGAATAAAATTGGGAAAAAGAATACGGTATTATTAGGAATTAGTTTGATCATCATTTTTGGACCATTACCAGCATTTTTAACGAATTTTAAATTAGTGATGATGAGTCGAATGTTATTAGGAGCAGGAATTGGATTATTTAATTCTTTATCCATTAGTTTGATGAGTGATTTTTTTGAATCGGATGAAAAAGCTACAATGATTGGAATGAGAACAGCATTCTTAAATATTGGGAAAGCATTGGCGACATTCTTATCCGGCTATTTATTGCTATTTGGAGAACGTGCGGTATTTTTAACCTATCTAATTGCGATTCCAATTTTCCTATTATTTTATCGATATGTTCCAAATACTTCAGTAGAAGAACGGATTAAGAGAAGAGGGAACATTCGTTTAGCGACTGTTGTGTTAACAATGCTTACCTTTTTAGTAGGGGTGAGTTATATGGGGTTAACTATAAAAATTCCTTCTCTTATTTTGACGCATTACCAATTAGATGTTGCTCTATCTCGTAATTTATTAACGATTTTAGCGCTCAGTGGTACGATTGCTGGTTTTATTTTTGGACTGTTATTGAAGAAAATTGGAGATTTAACATTGCCGATGATGCTACTTAGTATGGCGGTGGGTAGTTTATTATTTATTTTCTTTAACAATATCATTTTCTATTATGTAGCGAGTGTTTTAATTGGGGTAAGTTTTGTAGGTACGATGTCTTATATTTTCTATTTTATTTCGAAAATTTTTGAAAAAGATGAGATTAACTTAACGACTAGTATTGTGTTAGTTGGAGGAAATATTGGAGTTATTTTGACGCCTGTTATAATGACGAAATTCCCTGAATGGATGAATTGGAATCCATTTATTGTTCCATTTTATATGGCGAGTGCCTTTATGGGTATCGTTGCAGTTATTAGCGGATGGTATTTATTAAAAAAATAGAATGAGAGTTTATTATAGTGGTATTAGGACGCCAGTAGCCAGCTAACGCTGTCTCATACTACTGTAGAAACTCTTTTTCTTTAGCCTCAAGTATGAAGAAATTCTAAAAGAAGTTGAGATTTCAAGATGAATTCGAGTAGAAAGCATAGCAATTTTTTTGGAAAATCTTTATAATGTAACTGATAACAAAAAACAAAGGAGCGATTATGCCTCAAGGAAAAATTATTCGAGCCTTAAGTGGCTTTTATTATATCGAGTCCTCACATCAAGTGTACCAAACTCGGGCACGTGGAGTTTTTAGAAAAAGAGGGCAGTCTCCATTGGTGGGAGATATTGTGGATTTTACAAGTGATACTCTGGAAGAAGGAGTATTAGAGAAAATTCATCCTAGGAAAAATGCTTTAGTTCGTCCACCTGTTTCAAATGTAGATATTGGTGTAGTGGTGATGTCTGCTGTGGAACCAGATTTTTCAACACATTTAGTGGATCGATTTTTAGTGTACTTAGAAGGAATGGAAATTCAACCCGTATTATTAATTACGAAGGTAGATTTATTAACTTCAGCACAATTACAACGTTTAGAAGTAGTGAAGAAGAAATATCAAGAAGTAGGATATGAAGTATGGTATTCTTCAGAAGTAAAAGATCACCAAAGTGAATTTTTAGCTTCCTATAAAGGGAAATTAGTGGTCTTTTTAGGACAATCTGGGGTAGGAAAGTCAACGATGTTGAATCAATTAATTCCAGAGTTAAATCAAGAAACTGGAGAAATTTCTAGCGCACTAGGTCGAGGGAAACACACGACTAGACAAGTTTCTTTACATGAAGTAGAAGAAGTTTGGATAGCAGACACCCCTGGATTTAGTACGGTAGATTTTATTGGTGTGGAAAAAGAAGACCTTCCGCATTTATTTCCTGAATTTGAAGAATATTCTACTCAATGTAAATTTAGAGAATGTTCTCATCAACATGAACCTCAATGTGCTGTGATAGAAGCCGTACAAGAGGGGAAAATTTGGCAAGAAAGATATGATCATTATCAAGATTTCTATGAAGAAATTAGCCAAAGAAAACCAATGTATCAAAGAAAAAAATAATCGTTATAAAGGAGTCAAAAACATGAAAGTAGCACCTTCAATTTTAAGTGCAAATTTTGCAACATTAGGAGAAGACGTTAAAAAAGTAGAACAATTAGGAGCAGACTGGATTCATATCGATGCAATGGACGGTCAATTCGTTCCTAACTTAACACTTGGGCCAAATATCGTAGAAGGACTTCGTCCCATTACAACATTAACATTGGATTGTCATTTAATGGTTCAAGAACCTGAACGTTTTGTAAAGGAATTTGCAAAAGCGGGGGCGGACTATATTTCTGTTCATATTGAAGCAACAAATCATATTCATCGTACTTTACAACTTGTTAAATCTGAAGGAGTAAAAGCAGGGATTGTGATTAATCCAGGAACTCCAGTTAGTGCGATTAGTGCTGTATTAGGAATGGTTGACTTAGTATTAGTGATGACTGTTAACCCAGGATTTGGGGGACAAGCATTTATTCCAGAAACATTAGATAAAGTAAGAGAATTAGTAGAATTACGTGAAGAATATGGCTATCACTATTTAATTGAAGTAGATGGTGGAGTGAATGGTCAGACAGCTAAATTATGTCGTGAGGCAGGAGTAGACGTTGCAGTAGCAGGTTCATATGTTTACTATGCAGACGATATTAAAAAGGCAATTGATTCTATTAAAGAAGCTTAAAAGAGGAATTGGGTATGGAAATAATTGTAGTCATTGGGGGGCCATTAGACAACGGATCTATACGACGATGGTTGAATCAAAAACTTCAGCAAAAGGATAATCAAGAATTTCAATTTATTGGAGTAGATGGTGGCTGTATAAAATTAATGGAGGAAGAGTTACCGATTGACTTAGCAATTGGGGATTTCGATTCGATTTCTTCAGAGGACAAAGAAGTCTTAAAAAATTATGCTTCAAAAATGATTGAATTTCCTTCTGAAAAAGATTTTACAGATTTTGAAGAAGCATTAATGTGGATTGCAAAGTCATATCCTCAAAAAAAGGTTCATGTATTAGGGGCTTTTGGTGGAAGAGTGGACCATGCTATTAGCTGTTTATGGACTATGTTTCGTCCAGAATTACAAGCATTAATTCCGTATTTATCATTGGAAGATGAATGGAATCATATTTCTTTTTTAACTCCAGGAGATTATGTCATTTATAAATTAGAGCATACGAAGTATTTATCGTTTATTTCAACGGGACCTGTACACCAATTAACGTTGAAAAATGTAAAATATCCTTTGGATCATCAAGATTATGATTTTCCAATCGCGTTGATTAGTAATGAATTTATCGATGAAGAGATGGAAATCTCATTTAAATCTGGCGGAATCATTGTGGGGCAAACAAGAGATTCCTGGAGATAAATTAGAAAATTTAATAGTAATATGAAAATTAGTATCATCCCATTGTTTTCCTTTGAAAATAATGAGATGATGTTTTCTTTTGAGTTGAATTTTCATAGAAATGAGCTATACTATAGTTGAGTCTAAGAAGATTCAAAAAAATTATATATCGGAGGTCTTTTATATGTTAAGAGAAGTATTAGAATTAGGAAAATTCGTTAAAAAAACAAGTGTTTTTGTAAGTGGAGTTGTAGTAGGCTCATTAGGGCTTAAAGTTTTAGCGAGCCAAGATACTAAACACGTTGTTGCTAAAGCAGTAGCAAAATCTTATAAATTAAAAGATGGATTAGATGCAACAGTTTCTCAATTGAAACAACATGCAGATGATGTATTAGCTGAAGCAAATGACTTATATGTTGAAGAAAAAGCAGCTAACCTAGCAACAGTAGAAACAAGTGAACAATAATGAAAGTAATAATTAAAGCTCAATCAAAAAATAGATTGCGTTTGGAAGTACCTTTTAGATGTACAGCAGCTGTTCAGTTGTATTTAGAAGAGGAAAAGAGATTATTTCCAGAAATTACGCAAATTATTTGTTATAAAGATGAAAAGCATATTGCATTTACTTTTGAAACAGGGCATGAATCAAGTGTTTATCGTTTTCTAGATCATTTAAATATATCGACATTAAATGAAAAGCAAAATGATTTTACAGTAGTAGAGCAAGTGACGCCTGTTGATATCGTAGCTTCTCATGTTTACCGTCGAATGGTGGCAAAAGTGCTTATTCCGCAACCATTTAAAATTTTCTGGTTATTATGGAAAATGAAGAAATTCGGAAAAGCTGCATTTGAATCTGTTTTAGAAAAGAAATTATCCATGAGTATTTTGGATTTTGTAGCGATTGTAACATCGATGGCAATGGGAGATCATAAAACAGCTGATACGATTATGTTCTTATTAAATCTTGGAGATGATTTAGATGAATGGTCTCAAAAGAAATCCGTTGAAGATTTAGAAAAGAATCTAAAAAATAATATTTATGAATTATGGATTGAAAAAGAGGGAGAACGATTCAAAAAATTAAGTCATCAAGTTGAAGTGGGCGATGTATTCGTTGCTACTGAAGGACAAGAGATTTATTTTGATGGAACAGTTGTATCTGGTCGTGGATTTTTAAATGAAAGTTCATTAACTGGAGAAGCTTTCCCAGTATCTAAAAAAATTGGAGATACTGTTTTTGCCAATACGGTTGTAGAACAAGGTGAATTATTAGTAAAAGTAACGAATGCTGAACAAAATTCACGTTTACAACAAATTGTTCAATTAATGAAAACAAGTGAATTACATCAGTCGAAACAACAAAAACAATTATTAGAAAAAGCAGATGGCTTGGTGAAGTATAATTTCATAGGAATGGCAGTGACATATTTATTAACAAGATCGGTTCAAAAAGCATTAACCTTCTTATTAGTGGATTATTCATGTGCTTTAAAATTATCTTCCCCTGTGACTTATCTAACAGCTATTAAAGCAGCTTCTACAAGAGGAATTGTTGTAAAAGGTTCAAGTTCACTAGATGAATATCCAATGATTGACACCTATGTGTTTGATAAGACTGGAACTTTAACAACAGGAGTTCCAAAAATTCAAAAGATTTTACCTTATCGTGGTTATTCAGAGGAAGAGGTTCTACGAATTGCAGCGTGTTTAGAAGAGCATATTTATCATCCAATTGCAACTGCCGTTGTTCAAAAAGCAGAAGATGATGGAGTAGAACATGAAGAAATGCATGGTAAATTAACGCATGTTGCTTCTAAAGGAATTTTATCTTCGATTGATGGTGAAAAAGTTGTTATTGGAAGTTTAGAATTGTTGAAAGAACATCATGTAGAAATTTCTGAAGAACAGGCTAAGATTATAGATGAGTATATTCAATGGTATCACTTATTGTATTTAGGATATAAAGGAGAATTAATCGCGATTTTCCTAATTGATACGCCATTACGTCCTGAAACCATTGAAGTTCTGCAATCGTTAAAAGAACGAGGAAAGAATATTATTTTATTAACTGGGGACACGAAGAAACGAACAGAATCGATTTGTTCGCTTATTCAATTTGACGAAGTGTATACAGAAGTGAAACCAGAACAGAAACATCAAGTGATTCAAGATTTACAAGATAAAGGACATCGTGTCTTTATGATCGGTGATGGGCTAAATGACTCAGCAGCTCTTTCAAAAGCAAATGTTGGAGTAGTGATGGCAAGTTCATCAGATATTGCTAGACAAGCTAGTGATATTGTATTCTTAGAAGAAACTTTATCAGGAATTCTTGTGTTAGATGATATTTCTACACAATTGCAAAAACAATTAGGTAGAAACTTGAGTACGACAGTATGGGTGAATACTTCTTTGATGGGTTTAGGCTTATTTAATCTACTAACGCCTAGTACATTAGCTGTATTCCATAATTTGACAACAACTGTTATTATCGGAAAAAGTTTTACTTATATTAAATAAAAGAAAAAAGACTGGACATTGTCCAGTCTTTTTATTTGTGTAAATTAAACGCGTTCTACTTTACCTGATTTTAATGCACGAGTTGAAACCCATACTTTTTTAGGCTTGCCATCGATTAAAACGCGAACTTTTTGTAAGTTTGGTTTCCAAGTACGACGGTTAGCGTTCATAGCGTGAGAACGAGTGTTACCTGTTTCAGAACGACGTCCAGTGAAATAACATACTTTAGCCATGGTCATTCTCCTCCTTTAATTTAAATCATTGATCAGCTGATATAATTTTTAAACTAAATCATATACTTAAATAATTTATCATAGTTGAAGGTAGAATGCAAGCTAGAGTCCAAGATAAAATATAATTTTTTCTTAAATCTATTCTGAGAGCGCATTTTCATACATAAAAGGTTAGGTAAAATTCATCATTTATGATAAAATAATAAAGAATCATCGAACAGTCTGTAAAAAATAGATTGTACGAATTTTAAGGAGGTTACTAAAATGACAGTCAAAATTCAAACAGAACAAGGGTTAATTGAATTAAGCAATGAAGTTATTGCTACTGTAGTTGGTGGTGCAGCAACAGATAATTATGGAGTTGTTGGAATGGCCAGCCGTAATCAAATTCGTGATAATTTTAATGAAATTTTGAAAAAAGAGAACTATTCTCGTGGCGTAGTGATTCGTCAAGAGGAAGAAGGCGTAGCTGTTGATGTATACATTATCGTAGGTTACGGAACTAAAATTTCTGCAATTTGTCGCAATGTTCAAGAACAAGTAAAATACAATTTAGAAACGATGTTAGGATTTTCTGCGAACACTGTTAATGTTTATGTTCAAGGAGTAAAAATCATTGAAGCGTAAGCTTTGATGGTGTGTCAGGAGGATATAAGAATCAATGGTAACAAAAAATATTATTACGGCTCAAGATTTTCGAGCAATGGTAGAAATTGGTGAAGCACGTTTAAGTGAAAATGCTGAATTTGTCAATTCATTGAATGTATTTCCAGTTCCAGATGGAGATACGGGTACAAATATGAGCCTTTCATTTAAATCAGGTGCAGAGCGTGTGGCAAATTCTACTGCTCAAACAGTAGGAGAGTTAGCACAAGACTTAGCAAAAGGTTTATTAATGGGTGCTCGTGGAAATTCAGGAGTTATTTTATCTCAATTATTCCGTGGTTTTTCAAAAGCAGTTGAAGGAAAAGATGAATTAACAGGTGAAGATTTAGCAGAAGCCTTTACTAAAGGGGTTGAAACAGCTTATAAAGCAGTGATGAAACCTGTTGAAGGAACTATTTTAACAGTTGCTCGTGAATCTGCTAAAAGAGGTGTTCGTAAATTAGAACGTTCGAATGATATTATCGAAGTAATGGGTTCTGTATTACGTGGAGCTCAAAAATCATTAGATAAAACTCCAGATTTATTACCTGTATTAAAAGAAGTTGGTGTAGTTGATTCAGGTGGTCAAGGTTTAGTATTTATTTATAATGGATTTTACGAAGCTTTAACAGGTGAAGCTACTCCAGTTCAAGCATTATCAACGAATAAAATTGATTTAAGTTCAGTAGCTCATCATGAAAGTGGTATTGATTATGAACATGCTTCTACAGCAGATATTCAATTTGGTTACTGTACTGAAATTATGGTTCGTATCGGTGAAGGTGAAACAGTTGTCGATACTTTTGATTATGATACATTCCGTAATTACTTAAATGAATTAGGAGATTCTTTATTAGTTGTAGCGGATGATGAAATTATTAAAGTTCACGTTCATACAGAGCGTCCTGGTGAAGTCATGAATTATGGTCAACGCTTTGGTTCATTAATGAAAGTGAAAGTTGACAATATGCGTATGCAACATGAGGAAGTTTTAAAAACTGACTATACTGAAAAAGTAAAAGCTGTTGCTCCAAAAGCTGAGTATGGAATTGTTGCTGTAGCTGCAGGTGAAGGAATTCATGAATTATTCAAGAGTATGGGTGTGACAACCATTATTAATGGTGGTCAAACAATGAACCCAAGTACAGAAGATATTTTAGCAGCAGTAAAAGAAGCTCATGCTGAAAAAGTTATTATTTTACCAAATAATAAAAATATTTTAATGGCTGCAAACCAAGCTGCTGAAGTAAGTGAAGATGCAGAAGTAGCAGTCGTGGCAAGTAGAACTATTTCTGAAGGATTATCTTCATTATTATCGTTCAACCCACAAGCTAGTTTAGAAAAAAATAAAGAGGCTATGACAGAACAATTGTCAGTAGTGACAAGTGGTCAAATTACAAATGCCGTTCGTGATACTTCAATTGATGGAGTTGATATTAAAGAAAATGACTTCATGGGTATTGTAAATGGAAAAATTTTAATCAGTGTACCAGATCGTAAACAAGCGACAATTGATACAATTGCGAAAATGGTAACTGATGAATCTGAAATTTTAACAATTATAGTTGGGGAAGATGTAGCAATAGAAGAAGCAGAAGAAATTGTTTCTTATGTGGAAGAACATTTCCCAGATATTGAAGTAGAATTACACGAAGGTTTACAACCTGTATATGCCTATTTATTAGCAGTAGAATAGAATATTAGAAAGACTGGATGGAAAAACGTCCAGTCTTTTTTGTCGACAGAAACGAGATAAGCAGAAGTAGCCATAAGGTATGGAACCGTAGATCATCGAAAGCGTTCAAGCGAAAGAACCGTCAAAATTACGTCATAATAAACGTTTTAATGAAAGAATCCGTCAAAAAAGATAAGAATTTTAATAGTAGCATTAGTAATATGAACCGAAATGGTTCATATTACAGGAAACTTTGAGACCTTAGGCTCAAAGTTTAGGCATGAAACCGTAGGTTTGCTGCCGTCCTTTTGCAACTATTAAAATTTCTTGTCTATGCCCTTTTAAAAAACAACAACAGTTGACAGTATGTCTTTTCCTCTCTAAACTATAAAAGAATAGAATGTTTGGAGGTGAAGAAATGGATAAAACGATATTTCAATCAGTAAGATTTTTACCAGGTGTCGGGCCTAAACGTATGGAACCATTGCATGACTTAGGAATTGATACCATTTATGACTTATTAACACATTTTCCATTTCGCTATGAAGACCTTCAAGTAAGAGATGTTTCAACCATCATGGATCAAGAAAAAGTGACATTAGCAGGAATTATTGTAACAGAACCAGTCGTTCATTATTATGGATTTAAGAAAAACCGAATTTCCTGTCGAATGGCGATTGGAGAACAAGTCATCCAAGTGTCCTTTTTTAACCAACCCTATTTGAAAAATAAATTAATCCAACATCAAGAATGTATTATTTTTGGAAAATGGGATGCAAAACGCTCCACTTTAATGGGAATGAAAATCATCTCAACAAAAGAAGATATAGAAGAAACGTCCAATTTTGAAGCAGTATATCGAACAAACAAATCCATTCGACAAAGTACATTGTTGAAATTGATTCAAACAGCTTTACCATTGTATAAAGAAAATATTCCGAATCCGCTACCTGCTTCTATTCAGAAAAAAAGACATTTACTATCGCATCCAGAAGCTGTGGAAGGAATGCATTTTCCAAAAGATGAACATCATTCAAAACAATCTAGACAGCAATTAGTGTATCAAGAGTTATTTTGTTACCAGTTAAAACTACAAAGCTTAAAAAAGAAGAGACATCATTCAAAACAAGGACAAAGTATTTTATATGAAAATACTGCATTAAAGGCGTTTATTCAAACGTTACCTTTTACATTAACAGAAGGACAAAAGAAAGTAGTCAATGAAATTTGCTATGATTTAAGAGCTCCTTATGAAATGAGTCGCTTATTACAAGGAGATGTAGGAAGTGGGAAAACGGTTGTTGCTACAATTGCGATGGTAGCGACTGCTTTAACAGGAAAACAGGCTTGTTTAATGGTTCCAACAGAATTATTAGCAGATCAACATTATGAAACGATTTGTGCTTTAACAAAAGAAACAGAATTAAAAGTTGGAAAACTTACTGGAACAACAACGCTAAAAGAAAGACGCCAGTTATTAGAGCAATTAGAAAAAGGAGAACTCCAATTGTTAGTGGGGACTCATGCTTTATTCCAGGAAGATGTCATTTATCACGATTTAGCGTTTATTGTAATTGATGAACAGCATCGTTTTGGAGTGAAGCAAAGAGCACAATTAGCTCAAAAAGGAACAGGAGTAAATGTGTTGCAAATGACAGCAACTCCAATTCCAAGAACATTAGCCATTACGACTTTTGGAGAAATGGATACGTCTATTTTAAAAGAAGCTCCTAAAGGAAGACAGCCGATTCAAACATTTTGGGTCAAAGAACAAGAATTAGAAAAAGTATATGATTATATTGAAAAACAAGTTCAAGCTGGAAGACAAGCTTATGTCATCTCTCCTTTAATTGAAGAAAGCGAAAATTTAGATGTTCAAAATGCTACTGAAATTTATGAAATGATTTCTAAACGATTTGAAAATCGTTTATCGGTAGGATTGCTACATGGAAGGCTAAAAAGTGATGAAAAAGAAAGTGTCATGAATGCCTTCCAAAAAAATGAAGTACAAGTACTAGTTTCTACAACCGTTATTGAAGTAGGAGTAGATGTACCAAATGCTACTGTGATGGTTATATTAGATGCAGATCGATTTGGATTAGCTCAATTACATCAGTTAAGAGGGCGAGTAGGACGAGGTGAGTATGCATCGACATGTATTCTTATTGCATCGCCAAAAACAGAGCAAGGAAAACAAAGAATGCAAATTATGTGTGAGTCGACAGATGGATTTTATCTGAGTCAGAAAGACTTAGAATTACGTGGATCAGGTGACGTTTTTGGACTTCGTCAATCTGGAATTCCAGAGTTTAAAGTGGCTGACATTGTACAAGATTATGATATACTAGAACAAGCAAGAGAAGATGCTATTACATTTGTCATCGAAGAAGAGGACAGTCTAGCTTATAAAGAAATACAAGAATTTATCGAAGAAACAAGTCGTGAAACGGAGGAAATTATAAATGGTTAGAATTGCCATTGATGCGATGGGTGGAGACCACGCTCCTAAAGAAATTGTAGCAGGTGCTATTCAAGCAGCAAAAGAATATCCAGAAAATGAATTTCAATTATATGGTGATCAAGAAAGTATCCAAGCAGTAATGACAGAAACACTACCGAATATTAGAATCATTCATTGTAGTGAAAAAGTAACAAGTGAAGATGAACCTGTTAAGGCAGTTCGTCGTAAAAAAGATGCTTCTATGGTAGTTGCAGCTCAAGCCGTGAAAGATGGTGAAGCAGATGCACTATTTTCAGCAGGAAATACTGGTGGATTATTAGCAAGTGGTTTATTAATTGTTGGTCGTATTAAAGGAATTGATCGTCCAGGATTAATGCCAGTATTACCAGTTGTTGGGAAAGAAAATCGCCAATTTATTTTAATGGATGTTGGTGCAAATGCTCAATGTAAAGTACAAAATTTAGAACAATTTGCCATTTTAGGGTCTTATTATGCTAAATATGTATTAAACATTGAAAATCCAACGGTTGGTTTATTAAATAATGGAACTGAAGAAGGTAAAGGGAACGATTTAGTCAAAAGTGTATATCCACTTCTTCAAGAAAATTCTTCTATTAATTTTGTGGGAAATGTTGAAGCAAGAGAAATTTTAAATGGTATTGCAGATGTTGTTGTAACAGATGGTTTTACAGGGAATGCGGTTCTAAAAACGATTGAAGGTACAGCTTTAACGATGATGAGTTTGTTGAAGGAGAATATTTTAAACCAAGGCATTACAGGGAAATTGGGTGCTTTATTATTAAAAGACACTTTCCGTTCATTGAAAAATACTTTGGATTATTCTCAATTTGGTGGAGCTGTTTTATTTGGATTGAAGGCTCCTGTAGTGAAGGCTCATGGTTCTTCAAGTGCAAGTAGTGTTTATTTTGCGTTAAAACAAATTGATACAATTGTTCGAAGTGGCGTAGTGAAAGATTTGGTAGATTATTTCGAACGGAACTAGAAAGAGACTTTGCGATATAGTAGCTGAGGACGGCAGCAAACCTTCGGTTTCATGCCTAAACTTCGAGCCTAGGGTCTCGAAGTTTCCTGTGATATAATCTGCTTTGCTGATTATATCACTTGAGCTACTATGCAAAGTCTTTTCTGTTTGAACGGATGTTTATGAGAGAGCGTTCAGGAGATAGACTTTGCGATATAGTAGCTGAAGACGGCAACAAACCTTCGGTTTCATGCCTTATCTACTATGCAAAGTTTTTCCTAAGAAATATAAGAAAAGTGACGTGCTGTTGTTGCAGACGTCACTTTTTTTGTTGATTATTTAAAAATTGTTGGAGCTGTTAATAGAATTGAAATAATCCATAACAATGCAAAAGTCCATAAACAAAAATGGATGATAGAAAGATACGATTTTTTCTTTTGTGGAATATATCCTTTTTTCTTTGAACGAAAACTATAAAGGAAAAAGTCAAAGTTTCCAGATTGAATTACTAATAAGGTTAATCCAATGATTAAAAAAGGGAAACTTATTAGCGTTAAAGTGTTTCCAATATAAACCAAATCTAACATTGCTTTATTCGTTAAACTCGAATAAAGCATAGCAAGAATTATAAGGATAAAAGTAGTTCCTAGTGAATAGATGAAGAGACGTTTATTCAAGTTGATAACCCCTCTTATTCTTTTGAAGAATCAGAATCTTCATCTTCTGTTTCCATAAATGTAAAATTATTTTCAATTAAATCTACGGTTTCATTGATTAATTTTCTCATGGCTAGATAAGAATTTAACATTCGAATAGCATTTGAAATGCTAAATGTGGCAAAAACACAACAAAAAATTGTTGAAAATTCCCAACCACGAATGGGAAGTAATTGTACTGCTAAAAAAATAAAGAAACAAGCAATAAAAATTTCAATTATAAAATGAACAAAAAATTGTCGTTTACTAATCATCAAAAAGCCCTCCCCATCATTATTCTTTAAAAAAATCTTACAAGATTATAGAGAAAATTTCAAGTAATTTTCCTTGATTTTTTTTGACCAAATGAGTACTATAGTAATGTGGTTAGCACTTAAGTGGAAAGAGTGCTAAAAAATCAAGGAGGAATGATTATGTTAAAACCGTTAAAAGACCGTGTTGTTATTCAAATGGTAGAACAAGAAGAAAAAACAGCAGGAGGTTTATTTTTACCAACTGCAGCACAAGAAAAATTACAATTTGCTACAGTGTTAGCTGTGAGTGAATTTACAGAAGAAAAAGATCGTCAAGTTCAAGTAGGGGACCGTGTTGTCTTTGAAAAATATACAGGAACTGAAGTTAAATTAGATGGTCAAGAATATATTATTGTAAAAGAACAAGATATTATTGCGATTGTTCAATAAGAAAGTGAGGAACTGAAAGATGGTAAAAGATATTAAATTTTCAGAAGATGCAAGAGCATCGATGCTACGAGGAGTAGATATTTTAGCAAATACAGTAAAAGTAACTTTAGGACCTAAAGGTCGTAATGTTGTATTAGAAAAAGCATTTGGTTCACCATTAATTACAAATGATGGGGTAACCATTGCAAAAGAAATTGAATTAGAAGATCATTTTGAAAATATGGGAGCTAAATTAGTTGCAGAAGTAGCTTCTAAAACAAATGATATTGCAGGAGACGGAACAACAACTGCAACAGTTTTAACGCAAGCAATTGTTCGTGAAGGATTAAAAAATGTTACAGCAGGGGCAAACCCAGTAGGCATTCGTCGTGGAATTGAAATAGCAACACGTGCTGCTGTAGAAGAATTACACAAAATTTCTCGTCCGGTAGAATCAAAAGAAGCAATTGCACAAGTAGCAGCTATTTCTTCTGGTTCTCAAGAAGTTGGTAGTTTAATTGCAGAAGCAATGGAAAAAGTAGGAAACGATGGCGTTATTACAATTGAAGAATCTAAAGGGATTGAAACAGAATTAGATGTTGTAGAAGGTATGCAATTTGATCGTGGATACTTATCTCAATATATGGTAACTGATAACGATAAAATGGTTGCTCATCTAGATAATCCATTTATTTTAATTACAGATAAAAAAGTTTCGAATATTCAAGAAATTATTCCATTATTAGAACAAATTGTTCAACAAGGTCGTGCATTATTGATTATTGCGGATGACGTAGATGGAGAAGCATTACCAACATTAGTTTTAAATAAATTACGTGGAACATTTAATGTAGTGGCTGTTAAAGCTCCAGGATTTGGTGACCGTCGTAAAGCGATGTTAGAAGATATTGCGGTATTAACAGGTGCTCAAGTTATTACAGAAGATTTAGGATTAGAATTAAAAGATGCTACTTTAGCACAATTAGGTACAGCTGGTAAAGTAGTCGTTTCTAAAGACAATACAACTATTGTTGAAGGAGCAGGTTCAAAAGAATTAATTGCGAATCGTGTAGCTTTAATTCGTTCTCAGGCACAAGATACAACAAGTGATTTTGATCGTGAAAAATTACAAGAACGTTTAGCAAAATTATCAGGTGGAGTAGCTGTTATTAAAGTAGGTGCTGCAACTGAAACAGAATTAAAAGAGAAAAAATTACGTATTGAAGATGCTTTAAATGCAACACGTGCTGCTGTTGAAGAAGGAATCGTTTCTGGTGGTGGAACTGCACTAGTGAATGTTCAAAAAACAGTAGATGCTTTAGAATTAGAAGGTGACGAAGCAACAGGAGCGAAAATTGTTTCTCGTTCGTTGGAAGAACCACTTCGTCAAATTGCAACAAATGCAGGATTAGAAGGTTCAGTAATTGTGGCTCATTTGAAAGCTCAAGAATTAGGAATTGGATATAATGCAGCAAGTGATGAATGGGTGAATATGATTGAAGCAGGAATTGTAGATCCTACTAAAGTAACTCGTTCTGCTTTACAAAATGCAGCATCTGTATCTGCTTTATTATTAACAACAGAAGCGGTAGTAGCAGATAAACCAATCCCAGCTGCACCAGCAATGCCTGGAATGGATCCAGGAATGGGTATGATGTAATCGTAAAAAGTATAAATTGGACTTCTCTGAAGTAGCTAAGGACGCAAGCAGCCTCGCAAAAGCGAGTCTCATTGCTAAAAATTGAGCCTAGGGTCTCAATTTTTCCAGTGATAAAATCTGCAGTTGCAGTTTTTATCACTCTAGCTACAGCGAGAAGTCTGTTTATTTGGACGTATATTTACGAGAATACGAATAAAAGTAGACTTCTCTGAAGTAGCTAAGAACGCAAGCAGCCTCGCGAAAGCGAGTCTCATTGCTAAAAATTGAGCCTAGGGTCTCAATTTTTCCAGTCAGAAGTCTGTTTATTTGGTCGTTTATTTATAAGAATACGAATAAAAGTAAGACTTCTCTAAAGTAGCAAAGTGAACGTAAATGGGTATGAGCTACTTCGGGGAGTCTTTTTCATTTTTATGAAAAAATTCTCTCATTTTCATAAAAAAACATTGAATTCTGTAAAGTTGTGGTATACACTACTGTATATACAGTAGAAAAAGGAGTTTTTTTAATGAAAAAGAATAGATTTTTAACGCTCACAGCCTTACTAACAGCAATTGCGATTGTGGTTCCAATTATAATGCCATTCAAAATTGTCATTCCACCGGCATCATATACGTTAGGTAGTCACGTAGCTATTTTTATTGCGATGTTTCTTTCACCATGGATGACAGTTTTTGTTGTATTAGGCTCAACACTTGGATTTTTATTAGCGGGGTTTCCATTTATTATCGTATTACGAGCTTTTTCTCATATTTTATTTGGAACATTAGGAGCTATTTATTTGAGAAAGTTCCCAAATATTTTAGAAAGTAAAAAATCTTCTTGGATATTTAATATTGTTTTAGCAATTATTCATGCCATTGGTGAAGTATTTGTATGTTTTGTATTTTATAGTGTGACAGGTCAAGATCTTCAAAAATTATTATATGTCTTAATTGTCTTAGTTGGAGTTGGTACGATTATTCATAGTATGGTAGACTATGTAGTAGCGATTGGTATTTATCGTTCATTAAAGAAAATCCATAAGAGAGAGGGTTAATAGTGACCATTACACGTAGAAAGCAATTATTGAGTTTATTAAAAGAATCTTCATCAGCGATTAACGGACAGCAATTAGCGGACCATTTTCATGTGACAAGACAAATTATTGTTCAGGATATTGCCATTTTACGTGCAGATGGGGAAGATATTATCTCGACGAATCGAGGCTATATTCATTCTGCTTCTAAGCAACCGCAACAAATGCATCGTTTGTTTAAGGTGAAACATACGATTGATGATATTGAAGATGAATTGCTTGCTATTGTGGATAATGGTGGTAAGGTCAAAACGGTTTTAGTGGATCATCCAGTATATGGGGAAATTCAAACGTTGTTGAAAATGACTTGTCGAAGAGATATTGTTCATTTTATGAAGCAAGTAGAGGAAACGGAGTTTCGTCCTTTGTCTGAGTTAACGGATGGGGTTCATTATCATTTAGTGGAAGCTGATACGAAGCAAGATTTAGATGAGATTGAGAAAGCTTTGAGAAAGTTGGGGTTTTTAATCGACGACTCGTTTTAGACTGCGTATAGACTTTCTGTTATAGTAGTATACGACGCCAGCAAACCTTCGGTTTCATGGCTAAAAATTGAGCCTAGGGTCTCAATTTTTCTTGTGATAAAATCTGCGGGGCAGTTTTTATCACTAGTACTACTATAGAAAGTCTAACTTTTTGGACGTGTATTTATGAGGGAGCGTACAGGATTTAGACTTTCTGATATAGTAGTAGATGATGCAAGCAGCCTCGCAAAGCGAGTCTCATTGATAATACTATAGAATGTCTTACTCTATGTAAAACAAGACTTGCCGCGACGCAAGTCTTGTTTTTTTGTTTAATTGTGTTGAATCAATTGATATGCTGGGGAATTTTCTAATTCTTGTTTTCGGTATTCCAGTAAAAAATCGAGCATTTCTTGTGCAATGGAAGAAATTGGAGCATTTTGTTCTAAGCCTTTTGCAAGCCAATAAATATAGCTATTAAAATCTTCTTCCTCTTCAATTTCTAATAGTGTTTGAAAATTATCAGGATGGAATAATCCTAATTGTTGTCTGCGAGTATGAATACTCACCCAACGACGATGGTCAAATGATACAAGTTCAATATGAGGTTTTAGAGAATCAATTAAATCTTCAAAAGAAGAAGCAATTGTTAACCATTGATCCATCTCTATATCTATAAGGCGAATACTAGGTTCTTTTCCTTTTTCAAGATAATCAAAACAATAGTAAACAGATTCATCTTTAAAAAAAGGAATAAAGTAATCGGGAAGTCCTGATTCTTCAGGGGAAAAAGAGTCATCAAATAAACTAATCCAATTTCCTTTTTCTAATCCAGCAATACCATTTAAGAGAGTATAGTCTAATCCAAAACGAGTAGGTTCGATTGTGTCGATTTTTGAATGAAGAAAATAACCCGCTCCTTCCTGTTGAATCCATTGTAAATAACTTTTAGGTAAGTCTTCAATAGTCCATTGATGATGGATAGGTGTAGTAGGATCTAATAGTACTTTTGTAAAAGCTTGTTGAATGAGTGACATGTTTTCCTCCAAAATTAGGTCTAAAGTATGAGGTAAGTTGTAGTAAATATGGTAGAATAAGCTCAATTAATCGATAATAGTTTGCAAAACTAAAACGATTTGTTACAATTAACTGTATAAAATATAAAGGAGTGTGTCAATATGACATTATGGATTATTTTAGGAATTGTTGCAGTAGTCATTATCTGGGCTGTATCTGCATATAATGGTATTGTAAAATTAAAAAACTGGGTAAGCGAAGCAGCTGCTCAAATTGATGTTCAATTAGGAAGAAGAAATGATTTAATTCCTAATTTAGTAGAAACTGTTAAAGGTTATGCTAAACATGAACAAGAAACACTTTCTCAAGTAATTGCAATGAGAAATCAATTAACAAGTATGGGAAGTAATGCTTCTGTTCAAGAAAAAATGGATGTTTCAAATCAGTTAAGTGGAACATTAAAAACAATTTTTGCTCTTTCAGAAAGCTATCCTGACTTAAAAGCAAATACAAACTTTATTAAACTACAAGAAGAACTAACAAATACAGAAAATAAAATTGCTTATTCTCGTCAATTATATAATTCAAGCGTGGCACAATATAACATTAAAATTCAAATGATTCCAAATAATATTATTGCGAATTTTGGTGGATTTACAAAAGAACAAATGTTAGAAATTCCAGCGGAAGAACGTGCAGTTCCAAAAGTTCAATTCTAAAATTGACCGTAGGTGAAGAAGATGATGTATGAACAAATTGCTGCCAATAAAAGAAAAACGTGGTTGGTAGTAGGATTATATCTAATTTTATTTTTACTTGTAGGTATTGGATTAGGTTATACAGTAATGGATAATGCTGTTGCAGGAATGGTAATTGCTTTAGTTGCAGGTGGATTATATACAATGATGATGATTAGTCAATCAACAGATGTTGTGATGCGATTAAATCATGCGACTGAAGTGACAGAATACGAACAAGCACCTCAATTGTGGCATATTGTTGAAGATATGGCGATGATTGCAAAAGTTCCAAGACCAAGAATATTTGTGATTGACGATGACTCTCCGAATGCATTTGCAACTGGAAGCTCTCCTGAAAAAGCGGCAGTTGCTGTAACAACAGGTTTGTTACAACGTTTGAATCGTGAGGAATTAGAAGGAGTTTTAGCTCATGAATTTGCTCATATTCGAAATTATGATGTAAGATTACAAACCATTGCGATTGCTCTAGGAGCAGTGATTGCTATTTTAGTGCAATTTGGTAGTCGAATGATGTTTTTTGGACGTTCTTCTAGACGTTCAAAAGATGATGAAAATGGACTTGCAGCGATTATGATGGTGATTTCTATTTTAGCAATGATATTAGGACCATTTATGTCTACGATTTTACAATTAGCAATTTCAAGAAATCGTGAATATTTAGCAGATGCAACTGCAGTAGAATTTACTCGAAATCCTCAGGGGTTGATTTCAGCATTGGAAAAAATCTCTAATGCTCCAGCAATGGAAGAAGCAGATCCTCAAAGTGCAGCATTGTATATAGCCAATCCTTTTAAAAAGGGAAATGATGAAAAAGATTCTTGGTTTGCTACGCATCCAGCAACAAGCAATCGTATTAAACGTTTAAGAGAGATGTAGGAATAAAGACAGTTGAAGTTTTATTAAGGTAGGCTTCGATTGTCTTTATTTCAGTTTTGTTACAAAGAAAAAGCTTTCACATGAAATTTGTAACGAAATAAATATACATAAAAAGGGATATTTCCCCTATAATAGTAATGTGGAATAAGTATAAGGGAGGAGTTTTGTGATGCAATCAATTTATGTACATTTAGATTCTATTTCGAATCATGTATTAAGTAGTTCCATTCATTTTCAACCAACTGTATTGACACAAAACGAAGTTCCTAAAAATTTATTATTATTAAAGGGACGTTCTCCATTAGCAACTTATGATGATTATACAGGATTTTATTATATTAAAGATTCAAAAAAAATCACTGCATTTTTAGAAGAGGTGCAAAATAGTACTGTAGAGTATAATTGGATTGATTTTGAATCATTGGAATTTTTACATCAATTAACGCCTCAAGAAATTGCTGATTTATTATATATTTCGCATGCAAATACACATTTACATTCTCCGTTTTTTTATAAATTACAAAATAATTTTATCTTTTTAAATTTGGGGCAAGAATTTACAAAAGTTTATTATCGTAAAATGGATGATTTTTATCAACAATTAGCTGGTCAACTTACGAAAAAAATGAGTGAAGAAATGACTCGTTTAAATCGACGATTATTTTTTAATCAAGAGAAAAATGCAAAAGAATTGCCAGTAGAACTGATGAAAGAATTAGTGACTTATTTTAAAGTCGGAATGGTTTTTTCAACGGAAAGAATTACAAAAGAATTGCAAAAGTATACGATTCCGTTATATATTGCAGAAGATCGTTATCATGTAATGGAAAATGTGTATATTAAAGATAATTTATTTGGTCAGTTAATCTATCATGAAGAGCAAGGCTGGACATTAGATATTTTTAAAAGAAAATCAGATATATTATAGAACGTTCTTAAGTGAAGTTGCTTACTTTCTTTAAGAACGTTTTTTTGATAGAATAATTGTAATCAATAAGAAAAGAGGTTAGGTTATGTATTATGTAAAAAATCAAAGAAATGGAAAAGAAATTTATGATGCAACAACAAATTTGGCAATTGAATATTTCTTATTAAATGAGAAAAAATTAGATGAGCCGATTTTGTTATTTTATGTAAATGAAAATGCCATTATTATTGGGAAAAATCAAAATACTTATGAAGAAGTCAATCAAGATGGAGTGGATTCATTAAAAGTCCAAGTTGTTAGACGTTTTTCTGGTGGCGGAGCCGTGTATCATGATATGGGCAATATTTGTTTCTGCTTTATTACAGAAGATGATGGAGATAGTTTCCGTGATTTTGGGAAATTTACACAACCTGTCATTCGTGCGCTACATAAAATGGGGGCAACTGGCGCTGAACTTCAAGGAAGAAATGATTTACTGATTGATGGAAAGAAATTCTCAGGAAATGCAATGTACTCAAATAATGGTCGTTTGACGGCTCATGGGACATTGATGCTAGATGTGGATGTAACGATTTTACCGCAATTATTACGTCCAAAAGCTGATAAAATTGCATCAAAAGGGATTAAATCTGTTCGTTCACGTGTCACAAATATTAAACCTTATTTGGCAGAAGAATTCCAAGATTTAGATATTTTAGAATTTAGAGAAGTGTTATTAAAAAATATTTTCGAAGTGGAAGATACTTCACTCATTAAAGAATATGTTTTGACAGAAGAAGATTGGGAAAAAATTGAAGTGTTGAGAAAGACTTATTTTAATAATCCTGATTGGAACTATGGAAAAAATCCAAAATTTGCGTTAACACAGTCGAAACGTACAACAGCAGGACAAGTTGAATTCCACTTAAATGTTGAACAAAATCATATTAAAGAGATTAAAATTAATGGAGATTTCTTTGGCCTAGGAGAAATTAGTGATGTAGAAGAAAAATTAACAGGAATTGAATATCAAAGAGATGCAGTTTCTAGAGTATTTGAGTCCATTGATGTTCGTAAATATTTTGGAAATGTGGCTGCTGAAGAATTAGTAGATTTATTGTTGAGCTAATACGAATGATAGAAAAGGTGTTATTACTTTACATTCTATGAAAATTCGTTACAATAGTACTATTCTTAAAAAATAATGAATGAATTTCTAAATGTAATGTAAGTGAGGTGAATATTATGGAAATGGAACGTATTAATGATGATACTATTTTAGTAAGAATTGAAAATGAAGATTTACAAGAACGTGGCACTTCTGTTTCAGAATTATTAGCTAATCCTACAGAAATAGAAGAATTTTTCCATAGTATTTTAGTAGAAATGGATGTCATTGATCAATTTGAAGATTCTGAGGGCATGAGTTTCCAAGTGATGCCAAATCCAGAAGGTATTGAATTATATGTTACCAAATATGTTGAAAAGAAAGATATTGAAGCAGATAGCGAACGTTTTGTTCGAAATTTAGTTGATACGATTCAACATTCTTTAGGACATCGAATGGGAAAACCTAAAAAAGAGAAAAAAGTAGAGGCGCCGGTTGAAAAAGAAAAAACATTGGAGCCACTAGATTGCACAGTATTTTTTGACTCATTTGAGGATTTTGTCCAGTTAGCAAAAATGTATCCATATAATGTTCAAAAATCATCTTTATATCGATATAGTAACTATTATTTTCTACATGTATACCAAGATGTTTTTGGTGGAGAAGATTTCACTGCGGATTTAGCACTTTTAAGAGAATTCGGAGAATTTTCTAGAGTATCTTGGGAAGTTGTTCAAGAATATGGCGAAGTAATGATGAAAGAAAAAGCAATTGAAACAGCTAAAAAATATTTTAAATAATGTAAATGGTGGAAGTGAGCAAAAACAAATTCTGTTGTTTGCTGACTCCACTATTTTTATAAAGGAGTACAAATGATGAATGAAACGATTCAAACACAATTAAATCACCGCTCCATTCGAGCGTTTAAAGAACAAGAGTTAACAAAAGACGAAGTGGAATTATTAGTAGATGTAGCAAGACATACTGCTACTAGTAAATTTATGCAAGCTTATTCGATTATTAGTATTACAGATCCAACATTAAAAGCAGCCTTTGCTGCAATTTCAAAACAACCATATGTTGAAAAGAATGGGCATTTATTTTTATTTGTAGTAGATTATCACCGTAATGTTCAATTAACAAAAGCGCAAGATAGACCAGCCAAATTACAAGGCTCAGCAGATTATTTTATTGCAGGATTAACAGATGCAACGATTGCAGCTCAAAATATGGTAGTAGCGGCTGAATCACTAGGAATGGGAACAGTGTTTTTAGGAAGTTTACATAATGATGCTCAGCAAATTATCGACTTATTAGGATTACCAGAATATACATTCCCAGCAGTTGGTTTAGCGGTAGGATGGCCAAATCAAGAGCCACAATTAAAACCTCGCTTACCAAAAGAAGTAATCCATATGGAAAATCACTATCAAGTATTGGAAAACCCGTTAAAAGATATTGAAGCGTATGATGAAGAAATTACAAGCTACTACGATACAAGAGATTTAAATAATCGAGTGGATCGATTCAGCAAACAAGTGGCAGATAAAATGGAAACATTACCTCCAAAAAGATTGGCACTATTAGAAATTATTCAGCAACAAGGATTTTTGAAAGAGTAAACTATTAGATTTTTTCGAATGAACTGATTACAAGTTAAACAGAATTGAGTAAAGAAAAGAGGATAAGAATGGATATTAAAGATTTTACAGAACATGAACAAAAACAAATTAATGCAGGATTAACGACTTCTGTCATTACGGATAAAGAAGCTGCAAAAAAAATTCTTGAATTAGTACCGAGCGAATGGATTAAGAAAATTCCATTTTTAGTTAGAGCCCATGCTACAACAAGAACTGTAGCAAGAGTTGCAAAACAATACCCAGAACTTTATGCAGTAGCGAAACAAGCAGGACCTTTACCTGAAAAGGAAAGAGAAGAATTAAGAGAAATTATGACAAATATTTTTGAACAAAAAATGAATAAGCATAAAATTAAATAACATGATAGTTTGCAAAACTAAAACAAAAAGACCCAGCCATATTTTTCATGGCTGGGCTTTTTGACGTTAAATGTTTAAACTGTCATAAACTGATTGCTTCATTTCTGAAATTTCAAGTACTCTTGTGTGTCGGATTTCTGCTTCCAGTACACTTGTTACTGCTTGAGGAATCTCTACACCGCTTAATTGACGTACTTCATCAATTAATTGTTGATCACTTAAAGTGGTAACGTCAGAGTCTTTTACAGCCGATACAACGCTTTGTGGGAATTTGTATGGACTTGCTGTAGATACAATGACTGTTGGAGTGTTGTCTTTTGTTTCTTGTTGGTATTTAGTATAAGCACATTGAGCTACTGCTGTATGTGGATCTAATAAATAGTTTTCTTCTGTTAAAACAGATTTGATGGTTTCAGCTGTTTCTTCTTGGCTAGCACGAGCAGCATAAAACTCTTTGTATGAGTGTAATACTTCTTTTTCGATATGATAGTGACCATTGTTTGTTAATGAATCCATCAGTGCTTTGGTTTCTTCGGCATTGCTTCCTGTCATTTCGAAAATTAATCGTTCTAAGTTACTTGAAACTAAAATATCCATACTTGGGGAACTTGTTACTTCAAATTTTCTTTGACGGTTGTATGTTCCTGTGTGGAAGAAGTCGACTAATACATCATTTTCGTTTGACGCACAGACTAATGTTTGGATTGGAACACCTAATTTTTTTGCATAATAAGCTGCTAAAATATTTCCGAAGTTTCCAGTTGGAACGACAACATTCATAGCTTCTCCAATTTGAAGAGCTCCTTGTTTTACTAATTGTGCATAAGCATAAACATAATAGACTACTTGTGGGCATAAACGACCAATATTGATAGAATTAGCCGAAGAAAGTTGGAATCCTTTTTCTGATAATGTTTGGTTTAAATCTGCATCATTAAATAGTTTTTTCACCATTGTTTGAGCATCATCAAAGTTTCCTTTTACACCATAAACAAATGTATTATCGCCAGCTTGAGTAACCATTTGGCGTTCTTGAATCGTACTTACGCCACCTTTTGGGTAAAAAACAATAATTTTTGTGTGAGGTACATCAGCAAATCCTGCTAAGGCAGCTTTTCCTGTGTCTCCAGAAGTAGCTGTTAAAATGACGATATCTTTGTCTTGTTGATTTTTATTAGCGGCAGTTGTTAATAAATAAGGTAAGATTGATAAAGCCATATCTTTAAAGGCAATCGTACGTCCATGGAATAATTCCATAATATAGGCATTGCCAACTTTTTTTACAGGGGCAATTGCTGGATCATCAAAAGTTGTATCATAAGCAGAGTGAATACAATGTTTTAATTCATCATCTGAAAAATCAGTTAAAAATGCTTTTAAAATTGGGAATGCAATTTCTTGATAAGATTGGTGTTGCAATGTTTCCCAGTTCAATGATAATTGTGGTATTGTCGTTGGAACGTATAACCCTCCATCTTCAGCAATTCCTTTTAAAATTGCTTGAGAAGCTGTTACACGATTGTTTTTATCTCGAGTACTAATATAGTGTAATTCTGTCACAATTTATCCTCCTTTATCTCTTCTAATGCTTTGTATTTTACCATAAGTTCTTCTATGTGCCTACTAAGTTGAATAAAAGAGGTGTTAAAAAAAGAGGCTAGAAATTTGCTTCCTAACCTCATAAAAAATTATGCTTCCTGTCTGAAATAAGGTTTATTTTTTAAACTCTTTAATAATAATAACCCGAAGACAGTTGTGAAACTGATTTTAATTAAATCTGGCAAAATAAATGGAAGTACTACGAGATTGATAGCTTTTGAAAAATCTGCATGTGTAATTAGGATAAAACCAATTACCCCACCAATAAATAGGGCAACTTCTCCTAAAAGATTCGCTATAAATAAACGAACAGCATTTTGTTTTCTCTGTGCAATGATAGAAGTAACAAAAGCACGAATAGGGAAGAAAACTAGAAAACCAGCAGTCGGTCCAAAGAAAGCTTGAAATCCACCTTTTCCACCTGCAAAAACAGGAAGTCCAATAGCACCTAATAATAAATAAAGTACAATAGCAAGTGTAGCTTCTTTTGGACGATAGATGGTAGCAACTAATCCAATGGCTAATGTTTGAAGCGTAATGGGAATAGGACCTAAAGGAATTTGAAAGGGTGACAATGCTGCCACTAGTGCTGCTCCCAATGCGATTAGTGTTAAAGAATATGTTTTGTTCATAATTGTTAACCTCCTGAACTCGAATATGGTAACAATATAAAAGAGTTTGGATGTGTTGTCAATCTTTTTTTCACTAAAGTTGAAAAATCTTTTTCGGTTATCAAATGAATGAAGAAGAAATATTAGTTGAACCCATTGAAATTACAAGAGAAAATTTTATTGAACTTCAGAAGAATAGTAAAGAGTTACATGAATTAAAATATTCTGTACCTAATTTAGAAGAAAGAATACGTAAACGCACCTTTTATGAAAAAAGAAATAATAATGAAGTTGTAGCGTATGATCCTATCAATCTATTGCAGTAATAGAACCAAAAGAATTCGTTGATCCTCATCTTGAATGGAGCGAGGAATTTATAGGCGATTATGGGCGGTCAGAAAGCAACGAGGAAGTGCTTATTGAATATCTAACGGATTTATTACCCAGACCCCTTCAAAAATGCCGTAGAGGGAAAATATGACGAATCTGAGATGACCTATCAGGATTATTGGGTAGAAAAGATTGAAACAAACATTTTTTGAAATTAATGGTCTTTTAGAACCGTTAGGGAAAGAAGTGTATTCCTATACTGGTAGAGGATATTTTCAAGGAGATATTTGGGATTTGTATTATCTAAAAAATATTGAGGATAAAGTTGAAAACATTGATTATTTTTTAGAACATACAGTAACAGCTTATTACAGAGGTAGTTTAGAAGAAATTACGATTTATGATAAAAATGAGGAATTTGTAGAATGTTTTGTTTATGATCGTGGATTAATTTTTAAGGAAAGTCCAGAAAATTATGTAAATGAAAATGTAGATGATATTAGCAATAGTTTTTTTGTTGATATAGAAACTGCTTATCTGTTAGAAAATAGCGAAATTGAAGTAACAAAAGAACTCATTGAGGAACTTTGGGAAATGCCAAAGGAAGACAGAGAAGAATTTCTTTTTGAAGGAAAAGAAAAGCGGATAAAAAAAGCCTTGATGAATCAAGGGAACAACTCTGTTTAAAAAAGAGTATAAAAAAGAAAGTTGCCTCACCTAATGGAACAATCAAGGCTTGTTCTGCCTGTACAACTTTCTACATATAAAATAAAGGAGAATAATAAATATGTCAAATTATAAGCCCGTTACAAAATATTTGATAGGATTGTTTGAAAAACATTCTAAGCATTGATAGAATAGATACAATACTTTTATGAAATAGGAAGAGGAGTGAAAAGATGTTAAAGAAAATAGTTCCTTATTTTTCAAAATATAAATATTTCCCATTTTTAGCATTTTTATCCATTTTAGTGGAAGTTGTCTGTGAAGTTGGGCAACCGATTATTATGTTAAAAATTATTGACGAAGGAATTCCAAATCGAGATACTTCTATGATTTTATGGTATGGAATTTTAATGATTATCGTTGCGATGATTTCCCTTGGAGCAGGGGTATTAGGCGCAAAATTTGCTTCTATTGCAGGAACCGGTGTTGCAAGTGAATTAAGAAGTGCTCAAATGAAGAAGATTCAAGAATTTTCGTTTAAGAATTTAGATTTCTTCTCAAATGCATCCTTAATTACACGTATGACAAGTGATGTGACAAATGTTCAAAATACAGCGATTATGACGATGCGTATTTTAGCACGTGCACCAATGATGTTTTTATTTGCCTTCTTCTTTGCAGTATCATTGAATGCACAATTGTCATTAGTCTTTGTAGTAGCCGTTCCATTTTTAGTAGTGAGCTTGGCTCTTATTATTTCAACAGCGTTTCCTCGTTTTAGATTATTACAACAGGCAACAGACGGTATTAACCGTATTCTTCAAGAAAACTTTATTGGAATTCGAGTAGTAAAATCTTTTGTTCGTGAATCTTTCGAACGTGTGAAATTTGGTGTTGAAAATACAAACTTTAAAACACGTGCTTTGCATGCGATGTATGTCATTGTTTGGAATAACCCTATCATGCAATTAACCGTATACGCTTGTACAATTGCAGTGATGTGGTTTGGTGGGAATTTTGTAATGCATGGAGAAATGACAACAGGGGAATTAATTAGTTTCATTTCTTATATTACACAAATCTTAATGTCCTTAATGATGATTTCCTTTGTTTTTGTCATGTTAACAATGACAAAGGCATCAATGGATCGTATTTTTGAAGTGATTGAAACAGAAGTGGATATTGTAGAACCTGAAAAAGTCATTCCGACAGAAATTACTCGTGGTGATGTAGAGTTTGATCATGTTCATTTCTCATATGGAAAAGATCAACAAGAAGAAGTGTTAAATGATATTCATTTTTCAGTGAAAAGTGGACAAGTTCTTGGAATTATTGGGCCAACGGGCTCTGGAAAAACATCTCTTGTTCAATTAATTCCTCGATTATATGATGCTACAGCGGGAAGTGTTCGAGTTGCAGGGAAAGATGTTAGAGACTATGCATTTTCTGACTTAAGAAGCCAAGTAGCAATGGTTCTTCAAAAAAATACACTGTTTTCTGGAACGATTCGAGAAAACTTATTATGGGGAAACCCTCATGCAACCGAAGAAGAAATGATTCAAGTAGCTAAATATGCTCAGGCTCACAATTTTATTATGGAGATGCCAGATGGATATGATACAAAAGTAGAACAAGGAGGAAGAAATTTCTCTGGAGGTCAAAAACAACGTCTATGTATTGCAAGAGCGATGTTGAGAAAACCAGCTGTTTTAATTTTAGATGATTCAACTTCTGCGGTGGATACAACAACAGATTCATTAATTCGAGAAGCGTTCTTTAATCATTTACCAGATACAACCGTTATTATAATTGCACAAAGAATTTCTTCTATCCAAGGTGCAGATAAGATTGTTGTATTAGAAGATGGAAAAATGAACGGAATCGGAACACATGAAACATTAATGGAAACAAATGAATTGTATCGTGAAATTTATGAAACTCAAATGGAAGGAGCGAAAGTAGATGAGCGCTAAAAAAATTGGACCAAAACGTCCTGAAAATTTAAAGCAAACATTAGCCGACTTATGGAGCTATTTATGGAAAAGTAAGTGGAGTCTTTTCGCTGTTCTTCTATTAGTTGTGTTAGGAAGTGCCGCAGGAATTGTAGGGACTTACTTTATTCGTCCGTTGATTAATGATTTTATTGCGACAAAAGATGTAGCAGGTCTAGCAAAAATGCTAGGAGTCATTGGCTTAATTTATATTATTGGAGCAATTGCAAATTATTTCTCTGGTAAAATTATGATTACGATTGGTCAACAAACGATTGAAACAATGAGAAAAGATTTATTTGACCATATTCAAACATTGCCAATTCGTTTCTTTGATACGAATAAGCATGGAGATTTAATGTCGCGCTTTACAAATGATTTCGAAAATATTCAACAAGCCTTTAATAATAGTATGTTGATGATTGTTAGTTCTTTATTACAATTAGTGCTAACGTTTGTTATGATGATTATTTTATCTCCTGTTTTAACAGGAATGTTAATCATTATGGTCTTCATTATGTTTGCAATTGTAAGATTCGTAGCAGGTCGTTCTGGAAAATTCTTTGCTGAACAACAAAAAGTTTTAGGACAAGTGAATGGATTTGTGGAAGAACATATTGAAGGGCAAAAAGTTGTTAAAGTGTTCAATCATGAAACATTAGTGTTAAAAGAATTTGAAACTTTAAATTCTCAATTAAGAGAAGCAGCAAATCAAGCACAATTTAATTCAAATATTATGTTTCCTATTTTAGGGAATATTAGTTATATTAATTATGCTTTAACCGCTTCTGTTGGTGGATATTTAGTTGTATTCCAAGGGATGGACGTTGGGGCTTTAGCTTCATTTTTACAATATTCAAGAACATTTGCACAACCATTAGCTCAAATGTCACAACAAACAAATGTCTTATTGGCTGCAATGGCTGGGGCAGAACGAATTTTTGCGATTTTGAAAGAAAAATCTGAAGTAGATGAAGGAACTGTGACATTAGATCAAACAGATTCGAAACAATGGTATTGGGTTAAAGGAGACGAAAGAATCCCTGTTGTTGGAAATATTCAATTGAATGAAGTGGACTTTGGGTATGTTCCAGATGTACCGATTTTGAAAAAAATCAATGTTTGGGCCGAACCAGGTTTGAAAGTAGCTTTTGTTGGTGCAACAGGTGCTGGGAAAACTACGATTACAAATTTAATTAATCGTTTTTATGAAATCGATAATGGGGAAATTACGTTTGATTCAATCCCGATTACGGAAATTAAGAAAGATGATTTACGTAAAACAATTTCGATTGTATTACAAGATACTCACTTATTTACTGGCTCAATTGCGGATAATATTCGTTATGGGAATTTAGGGGCAAGTGATGATGAAGTGGTGAAAGCTGCAAAATTGGCGAATGCACATGGATTTATTAAACGTTTGCCTCATGGTTATCAAACGGAGATTACTGGTGATGGGGAAGGTCTCTCTCAAGGTCAAAGACAGTTATTAGCGATTGCTAGGGCAGCAGTGGCAAATCCAAAAGTGTTAATTTTGGATGAAGCGACTAGTTCGATTGATAGTCATACGGAAGCATTGATTAGTAAAGGGATGGATCAATTGATGGAGGGTAGAACTTCATTTGTAATTGCCCATCGTTTATCAACGATTCGTAATGCGGATGTGATTATGGTAATGGATCATGGTGAGATTATTGAACGTGGTAACCATGAAAGTTTAATGGAAAAACAAGGCGTGTACTATCAATTGTATACGGGGCAGCTTGATTTAGACTGATATAATACGAATTAGACTTTGCTATATAGTAGCTGGGGCGGCAGCAACCACCTTTGGTGTTTCATGCCTAAAAATTGAGCCTAAGGTCTCAATTTTTCCCGTGATATAATCAGCAGTTGCTGATTATATCGCTTAAGCTACTATGCAAAGTCTTTTCTATTGGACGGGAATTTATGAGAGTACGTTCGAGAGATAGGCTTTGCTTATAGACAATGGCAGAAGATAATAATGTAACCAACTGACATTTTCAGACACTATCTAGAAAATTGTGAGTTTCTTTGACAAAGTTTATCTTCTATATACGAAAAAATTCTCTAAAAATTTTTTTATGGTAAATTTTTAAAAAGAAATGAGATTGAGTAAAGTTACTTCTATAAAATACAAGAACAAAGAAATTCTGAGTAGCGAAAGTAAAAAAATCCAGCACGCTGGAATTTTTTACAGGGAAACTTCGAGACCTAGGCTCGAAGTTTAGCCATGAGACTCGCGAGCGCGAGGCTGCTGGCGAGCTCGCAGACTCAGAATTTTTTTGTTCTTGTATTTTCTCGTACGGAAAACAAAATCTTTTAAAGGGTATCGTTTTATGTTAGGATTAAAAAGATTAGGAGGTTTTTATGACAGATACAGAATTAACTATTGAACAACGTGCCTTGAATATTGTGAAGCAAGAATTAAATCAATATTCACCAAAGCAAATTGATACAGTATTAGCTTTGTTAGAAGATGGCAACACAGTTCCTTTTATTGCACGTTATCGTAAAGATCAAACAGGGAGTTTGGATGAAGTTCAAATTCGTGAAATCGAAGAAAGACATCGTTATTTAGTAAATTTTGAGAAAAGAAAAGACGAAGTCATTCGATTAATTGATGAACAAGAAAAATTAACAGATGAAATCTTAAAAGACTTAATGAATGCCAAAACACTAACGGCATTGGAAGATATTTACCGTCCATTTAAACAAAAGAAACGTACGAAAGCGACAATTGCTAAAGAAGCAGGTTTAGAACCGTTATCTGAATTTTTATTAGCTTGTACTTCTGAAGAAGTTGAAGCAAAAGCTTCATTATTCATTAATGAAGAAAAAGAAATTTTGACAGTAGAAGATGCATTAAATGGTGCATTAGAAATTATTGCTGAAAAAATTTCAGATAATGCTCATTATAGAAAATTACTTCGTGAATATACGGTTCAAAAAGGCATGCTTGTGACAAGTTTGAAGGACGAAGAAAAAGATGAAAAACGTGTATACGAAATGTATTATGATTATCAAGAATTGGTAAAAACAATTGTTCCACATCGAATTTTAGCAGTGAATCGTGCTGAAAAAGAAGGTGTGCTAAAAGTTAGCCTAGAAGTTGACGAAACGATTCCGTTAGAAAAAATGATTAAAAAAGAAATTTCGAATACGAATTCTCCATCTGCACCTTATATAAAAGCTGCAATTGAGGATAGTTATAAACGTTTTATTGCGCCTGCGATTGAACGTGAAATCCGTTCTGAATTAACAGAGAAAGCCCAAACTCAGGCAATTGAGATTTTTGGAGAAAACTTACAAAATCTATTATTACAAGCACCAATGAAAGGACATGTAATTTTAGGATTAGACCCTGCTTATCGAACAGGTTGTAAACTAGCGATTATTGATGAAACGGGAAAAGTGTTAGATAAAGCAGTTATCTATCCGCACCAAGGAGCGAGTGAATTTAAACGAGCTCAAGCGGGAACAACATTCAAGAAATTATTGGAAGATTATCAGGTCACTTTAGTTGCTATTGGAAATGGAACTGCAAGCCGTGAATCGGAAGCTTTTGTGAGTGAGCAGATTAAGGGAATGAATCGTAAAATCTACTACACAATTGTTAGTGAAGCAGGAGCATCTGTTTATTCTGCTAGTGAGATTGCCCGAAAAGAATTTCCGGATTATCAAGTAGAAGAACGTTCTGCAGTAAGTATTGCTCGTCGATTGCAAGATCCATTAGCTGAATTAGTGAAAATTGATCCAAAAGCAGTAGGCGTAGGGCAATATCAACATGATGTGAGTCAAAAGCAATTAGATGCAAGGTTAGATATTGTTGTTGAAACAGCCGTGAATAAAGTCGGTGTCAATGTTAATACAGCAAGTGCTGCATTGTTAGAACATATTGCAGGGTTAACTAAAACAACTGCCGCAAATGTAGTGGCTTATCGTGATGAAAATGGGAAATTTACCAACCGTTCACAATTGAAAAAAGTTCCTCGCTTAGGACCTAAAGCCTTTGAACAAGCAGTTGGATTTTTAAGAATTGTAGATGGGAAAAATCCGCTGGATGGAACAGATATTCACCCAGAGTCTTACGAAGTTGCAGAAAAGATTTTAGAGAAAATTCAAGCTAAAAAAGTAGAAATTGGAACTGAAAAAGTAGAACAAGCTTTATCTGCATTAGATAAAAAAGCATTATCTAGTGAACTAGGAATTGGTATTGAAACTTTAGAATTAATTTTTGCTGGATTAACAAAACCTGGAAGAGATCCTCGTGAAGAAGTTGATCCCCCAATTTTAAGAAGCGACGTATTATCCATGGAAGATATTCAAGTTGGAATGGAATTACAAGGGACGATTCGTAATGTAGTCGATTTCGGAGCATTTGTTGATATTGGTGTCAAACAAGATGGATTAGTTCATATCTCAAGAATGAAAAAAGGATTTGTAAAACATCCTAGTGATGTTGTTGCAGTTGGAGATATTGTAACAGTTTGGGTTACTGAAATTGATATGAAAAAAGGGAGAGTAGGTTTATCTATGCTTCCGCCAAATGATAATAAAAACTAATTTATGAAACTCCATTTAGGGCTTAAAACTCTAGATGGAGTTTTTCTTTTTTATATTCAGTATTTAAATTGAATTAATTTCTCATCATTCTTTAGAAAAAACGACGCTTTGTGGTATAATTATTTTGAGTTATTTTATTCAAAAGGAGAAAGAAAATGTCAGAGATTAATCAAAATAATGCTCTTGAGCAATTAAAAGAAAATGCTAATAAAATTTATCAATTAATTAATCAACAAAAAAATCATTTATGTATTGCTAAATGTCCAGCTTTTGAAGAAGTGGTAGATACACAATTATTTGGACTTTCTAAACAAGTAGAATTTGCGGTAGCGATTGGAGTTGTTGAAGCCAATGAAGGACATCAGTTAATGGCTGATTTGGAATATGCATTAAATGAAGTATATAGTGATGTATATGAGAAAAACTGGCAATCTTAAAGAAAGTAAGAGGGATTATTGGTTTGAAAGTACAAGATAAAGTAAAAAATCTCTTCCAAGTAGATAAAATTATTTTAATGATTTTCATTTTATTATCTGCATTTGGTCTTGTTATGATTTATAGTGCAAGTAGTTATTTTTCATTAACTTCTGTAGGGAATTCCGAATATTTTTTAATTCGTCAATTTGCATTCGTTGTGGCAGGAATTGCTATGGCTATTGGAATTGCTAATAATGGTAAAAAATTCTTTTTTAATGAACGGTTATTACAAATAGTTTATGGAATATTAATTTTACTACTCTTATTCGTTTTCACTCAATCCGGAATTAAGGGTGCTAAAAGTTGGATTAATTTACGTTTTTTTAATTTACAACCTTCTGAATTTGCTAAAGTTATTTTAATATGGGCAAGTGCTTTTTATTATCAAAAGTTTAAAGATAGTCGGGATTGGAAACAATTATATATGTATCCAATGGGGATGTTGTTTTTAGTAAGTATTCTTGTTTTAATGCAACCAGACTTTGGAACATTCATGATTACAGTCTTGATGATGTGGTTATTAGCATTAACAACAGGATTTTCTAAACGAGCAATTCAATATTCTGGAGTTGCTTTTGTGATTGGTTATTTATTTACTTATTTACCGATTTCTATTATTCAGTATTTACCGTTTAAAGCTTATCAAGTTGGTCGATTTCTTTCATTCCATAACCCATGGGATGACACGAGCGGTGTAGGTTATCAATCTATTCAAGGATTTCTAGCTTTAGCTAGGGGTGGATTAACAGGTACTGGTTTATCGAGTTCTATCCAGAAAACTGGATTTTTACCAGAAGCTCATACGGACTTTATTCTAGCAATTGTTGGAGAAGAATTAGGTTTTATTATTGTGTGGCTTGTATTAGTCGTTTTATTCTTCTTAATTTTATATATTTTTTGGAAAGCTCAATTTTGTCGTTCTTTATTTTCTCGTTATTTATGTCTAGGTGTTGGGATTTTTCTATTAGTACAAAGTGGAGTGAATATTGGAGCGTTACTTGGTTTAGCTCCAATTACTGGGGTTCCATTACCATTTTTAAGTTATGGAGGCTCTAGTTTTATTGTTTCAAGTATTGCGATTGGGATGGTACTTTTTGCATTAAAATATGACAAAGAATATCAAGAAGAAGTTAAGAATTATATTAGAATGAATGAATTTAAACTTGAGGAAGAAAAGGAAATTTCTCAAGAAGAGCAGGTAGAAGAAGTAAATGTACAATTGATAGAAGAGGAGGATGAGCATGAAGAAATTACTGGTGGCTAACCGTGGAGAAATTGCGATTCGTGTATTTCGTGCAGCTTCGGAATTAGGCATTGAAACGGTTGGTATTTTTGCCAAAGAAGATGATCATTCATTGCACCGTTTCAAAGCTGATGAAGCTTACTTAGTTGGAGAAGGAAAGAAACCAACAGAAGCTTATCTAGATATGGATGATATTATTCGTATTGCGAAGGATTCTGGCGCAGATGCTGTTCATCCTGGTTATGGCTTTTTATCTGAAAACATTGATTTTGCTAGAAAATGTCAAGAAGCTGGACTAACATTTGTTGGACCTCGTTTAGAGCATTTAGATATTTTAGGAGATAAATTAAAAGCAAAAACTGCTGCTCATAAAGCTGGATTACAATCTATTCCAGGGACAGAAGGGACAGTGTCTTCTGTCCAAGAAATTTATGATTTTGGAGAGCAATATGGCTATCCGATTATGATTAAAGCTGCACTTGGTGGTGGCGGTCGTGGGATGCGTGTTGTTTATCGCAAAGAAGATGTGCAAGATAGTTATGACCGTGCCGTTGGAGAAGCGATTAAAGCTTTTGGTGCAGGAGAATGTTATGTGGAAAAATATATTGAAAATCCACAACATATTGAAGTACAAATTTTAGGGGATGAACATGGAAATGTTGTGCATTTATTCGAACGTGATTGTTCTGTTCAAAGACGACATCAAAAAGTTATTGAAGTAGCTCCATGTATTTCTCTTTCAGAAGATATGCGCTTAAAAATTTGTAATGCTGCAGCAAGCTTTATGAAAGAAATCGGTTATGTCAATGCTGGAACAGTTGAGTTTTTATTAGATGGAAATCAATTTTACTTCATTGAAGTGAATCCAAGAATCCAAGTAGAGCATACCATTACAGAATTGATTACAGGAATTGATATTGTTCAAGCGCAATTAAAAATTGCACAAGGAATGAATTTGCACGAAGAAATTGGAATTCCTAAACAAGAAGACTTAACTTTTAGTGGTGCTGCGATTCAATGCCGTATTACGACTGAAAATCCTGAAAACAACTTTTTACCAGATACTGGTAAAATTAATACGTATCGTTCACCAGGTGGCTTGGGTATTCGTTTAGATGCAGGAAATGCGTTCCAAGGAAATGTGGTAACGCCATATTTTGATTCGTTATTAGTAAAAGTTTGTACATATGGTCGTGATTTTTCTCAAGCAGTTACAACGATGCAACGTGCTTTAAAAGAGTTTAGAATTCGTGGAGTGAAGACGAATATTCCATTTTTAAAAAATGTGATTTATCATGATGATTTCTTAACAGGAACAGCAAAAACAACGTTTATTGATACAACTCCTGAATTATTTAAGTTTCCAAAGGAAAGCAATCGTGGAAATAAAATTTTAAAATATATTTCTGAAATTACGGTTAATGGATACCCAGGAATTCCGCAAGAAACAAAGGCATTCGAGAGACCAACTTATATCGAAACATTGAAGCCTATTTCAAGACCAGAAATAACGGCTAAGCAATTATTAGATGAAAAAGGTGCGGATGCAGTTTCTAAATGGGTATTGGAACAAGAAAAAGTTCTTTTAACAGATACAAGTTTTAGAGACGCTCATCAAAGTTTGATGGCGACAAGAATGCGTTCGATTGATTTAATTCAAGCTGCTCAGCAATATGAAGCAGCAGTCCCTCAATTATTCTCAGCAGAAGTTTGGGGTGGAGCAACTTTTGATACAGCTTATCGATTCTTAACAGAAAACCCTTGGAATCGATTAGAAAAAATTCGTAAAGCCATGCCAAATACGTTATTACAAATGTTATTACGTGGATCGAATGCAGTAGGCTATTCCAATTATCCAGATACTGTGATTCGCTCGTTCATTTTAGAAGCAGCAGCAACAGGAATTGATGTGTTCAGAATTTTTGACAGCTTAAACTGGTTGCCTCAAATGGAAGTGAGTATTCAAACCGTTCGTGATGCAGGAAAAATTGCAGAAGCGACCATGTGTTATACAGGTGATCTATTAAATCCAATGCAAACAAAATATACATTAGAATATTATAAACAATTTGCGAAAGATTTAGAAAAAGCGGGGGCGCATATGATTGCCATTAAAGATATGGCAGGATTATTGAAACCTCAAGCAGCCAAACAATTGATTACAACTTTAAAAGAATCAGTGGATATTCCAATTCATTTACACACTCATGATACAAGTGGAAATGGTATTTTAACATTGGCAACAGCGATTGATGCTGGAGTGGATGTAGTCGATGTAGCCTTTAGTGCATTGGCAGGAGGAACTTCTAATCCAAGTATGGAAACTTTATATCATGGATTAGAAGGAACGAGTCGTCAACCGGAATTAGAGATGGAAAATGTAACAAAATTAAACCGCTATTGGGGAACAATTCGCAAATCTTATCATGCATTTGATCAAGCACAAGTTTCTCCAAGTCCAGAAGTGTACTATCATGAAATGCCAGGAGGACAATATACGAATTTATACCAACAAGCCAAATCAGTTGGTTTAGGAGAACGTTTTGAAGAAGTCAAAGAAATGTATCACCGTGTAAACCAATTATTTGGGGATATTATTAAAGTAACCCCTTCTTCTAAAGTAGTTGGAGATATGGCACTATTTTGTATTCAAAATGAACTCAATGAAGAAAATATTTATGAAAAAGGATTAATATTATCCTTCCCTGAATCAGTGATTCAATTCTTTAGAGGGGATTTAGGACAACCAGTTGGAGGCTTTAATGAAAAACTTCAAAAAGTTGTATTAAAAGATATTGAGCCAATTACCATTCGTCCAGGATTATTAGCTCCTGAAGTGGATTTTGAAGAAGTTCGTAAAGAATTGGAAGTTTTATTAGGATGTAAGCCAAAAGAACAACAAGTACTAAGTTATCTCATGTATCCAAAAGTGTATAAGGAATACCAAGAAAGAAAAGAATTATACGGGGATTTAAGTAAATTAGATACTCAAACATTCTTCTATGGAATGCGTATGGGTGAGACGATTCAAATGGAATATGCTCCAGGTAAAGTCTTTATGATTACATTAGTTCAAATTGGGGAACCTGACCAAGATGGAAATCGAATTATGTTCTATCGATTCAATGGACAAAGTCGAGAAATTATTGTGCATGATGCAAGTGCGACAATGACAACTGTTAAACGTCAAAAAGCAGATGCGAATGACTTGGGACAAATTGGGGCAACAATGCCAGGTAGTGTCTTAAAAGTATTTGTTACAAAAGGTGAAACGGTTCGTAAAGGACAAGTGCTACTAGTAACAGAAGCGATGAAGATGGAAACAACGATTCAAGCACCATTTGATGGCGTTGTTGAAACGATTGCTGTTAAAGAACAAGATATGATTGATGTTAGTGATTTACTATTAACAATCCGTAAAAAATAATGAAGAGAGGAGTAAACATGGAACAAGTAGAAAGAAGAGCGATTATTGTATGGCTCTATACATTAAAACCCATTAAACAATTAAAACGTTTCGGTAATATTCAATATATTTCTAAACGTCTAAAATATATTTACTTGTATGTTAATGAAGAAGAAGTGGAAAGTGTGATGGATAAAGTTAGCAAATTTCACTTTGTTCGAAAAGTTGAAGTATCTCCTCGCCATGAAGTTCGAATGGATTTTACACAAATCTTACCAGAATTACGTGAGGAAATTGAATTAGAAAAACAAGCATTGGCTACAGAAGCGTAATGATTATTTAATAAGAATAAAGAGTCCACCGATATCTCATGGTGGACTCTTTTTGTATTGGTTGAATCTGAGTGATATAAATTGTAATCTAGCAAGATTTAATTCGTTAAAACCTAATAGTTACCGTTTGAGATTTATGATAAACTAATTATAAGTAACAGAAAGGAAATTTATATATGGAAAATATCGGTACAATTACAAAAAACGTTAAAAAAATACTTTCAATCACTAGTGATGTTAGCAAGATATTCATTGATAATGAGAATTTCAAAAAACATTTAATAAAGAGAAACCATCAAAATATGATTTCTCATATACCTAAAATATCACAGTATTTAAAAAATCCTGATTATGTAGGTGTCAACCCACGAGAAAAAGGTGTCAGTTTGGAGTATATTGTTCAAGTAGAACCAAATATTCTTATAGCAGTTAAATTGGACAGTAAGAATGGTTACTTTTATGTGGCTACTATGCACGAAATTTCTCAATTAAAATTAACTCAGAGAATTCGCAACGGAAGATTACGAAAAGTTGACAAAAGATAATAAATAATTATAATAGAGGTATAGAAAGTATGAATTGAGGGTAGAAAGGTTCCTACCGCACCTCATAGAGGTACCTGAGATGACGAGGTTACTGAACGTCCAATTTATACTAACGATATTTTCCAAGAAGACACCGCAAGGTGTCTTTTTTTGTGTCAGAATTTATACAGGAGTGATAAAATGACAACAAGACAAGAAATAGTAGATTATGTACGTAATTTATCTAACAGAAGGAGTCGGAGTAGATGTTTATTGTGAGTTGTTATTCTTTTTTTGAGCGTTTATAATAAGGTGAATATATTAAAGGAGGAACACAGATGAGAATTATTTCTGGCGAATTTGGTGGAAGACATCTTCGAGCTGTTCCAGGAAAGAACACAAGACCAACAACGGATAAAATTAAAGAATCCTTATTCAATATTTTAGGAGGATATTTTGATGGTGGTGTCATGTTGGATATGTATGCAGGCAGTGGAGGAGTAGCCATTGAAGCTGTTTCTAGAGGAATGGACCATGCCTTTTTATTTGAAAATAATCGACAAGCGATTCAAACCATTGAACAAAATATTGAAATTACAAAGAGTCCAAATCAATTTACATTATTGAAACAAAATGTGAAGCATGGATTAAAAACATTAGCTACAAATAAAGAGTTTAAACCTGTTTCGTTAGTGTTTATGGATCCACCGTATCGCCTACAAGAAATTATTAATGATATTGAACAATTGGAAAATTTATCATTAGTAGCAGAAGATGCTGTAGTTGTCGCTGAAGTAGATAAAGCAGTACAATTACCAGAAAAAATTGGACGTTTTACTCAGTGGAAACGAGTAGAGTATGGAATTACAGCATTAATTTTCTTTGAATTTGAATAGGAGTTTTGTATGGTAAAAGCAATTTATGCAGGAAGTTTTGATCCCATTACAAAGGGTCATCTTCATTTAATACAACGTGCGGCAGTATTGTTTGATGAAGTGATTGTGTTAATTTCTCATAATCACCAAAAGCAGTATACGTTAACAAAAGAAGAGAGAGTTCAAACGGTGCAAGAATCTGTGTCAAACTGGAATAATGTTCGTGTTGTTGTACAAGATGGAGGATTAACGGTTGAAGCTGCGAAACAATTAGGAGCAACTGTTCTTTTACGTGGGGTTCGTAATAGTCAAGATTTAGAATTAGAAAAGACATTAGCGTATCATAATCGTCGATTAGATGAGAATGTTGAAACTGTCATACTCGTGAGTGAACCAGCTTATGAATATGTCAGTTCCACAATGGTTAAAGAATTAGCTAAATTTGGCGGAGAATTTGATTCTTTTGTTCCAGAGTCTGTAGCAGAAATTCTAAAAAAAAGATATGCTGGACAAGAAGCCCAACAAATGAAACTTCAAGAAAGAAGTGAGTAAGTATGAAGAAATTTTCTTTACGAACGATTATGATTGCGCTCGTTAGTTTATTAATTTTAGGAATAATTGCATTTTATCCTTTACCCTATGTATTAGAAATGCCGGGCAGTGCTGAAAAAGTCGAGGATTTTATTACTATTGAAGGAGTTAATGAGAAGAAGGAAGGATCTTTTCGTGTGATGACGGTATTCTCACAACAAGCAACTCCTTTATTTGCCCTTCAAACATTACTTCCTCATGTGGAAATGATTCCAAAGGAAAAAGTGTATGGAACAACTCCTAGTAAGGAATATAATAAAATTCAGGAATATTATATGCAACAAGCTAGAAATGCAGCCGTTTCTGTTGCGTATAAGGCTGCTGGAAAATCAGTAGAAGAAGAATTTTTAGGGGTATATGTAATGACCGTCGTTCCTGAATCTGATTTTAAAGACAAGATTCAAGTGGGAGATATTGTGACAAAAGTGGATGGAGAATCATTTTCATCCGCGCAAGAAATGATTGCAGCCATTAGTTCTAAAAAAATTGGAGATAGTGTCACGATTGAAATCAATCGTAATCAAGAAATCATTGAAAAAACTGGTGTCTTAGTAGAAAATCCTGATACAGGAAAACCAATGTTAGGGATTCAATTAGTGACGCATTCGAAACTTCATGAATCTCCTAAAGTGGATTTTGATCCACATGGGGTTAGTGGGCCATCGGCAGGTTTGATGTTTACATTAGAAATTTATAACCAATTAACGGATAAAAATTTAAAACAAGGGAGAATCATTGCTGGTACTGGCACAATGAATGAAAAAGGAGAAGTTGGACGCATTGGGGGAGTAGATAAGAAATTAGTGGCAGCAGTTCGTGCAGGAGCAACTATTTTCCTAGCACCAGATGATGAAATTACGGATGAAATGAGAGAAAAAAATCCTAATATTTTATCAAATTATGAAGAAGCAAAACGAACCGCTGAAAAGATAAAATCCAACATTCAAGTTTATCCGGTAAAAAAATTTGAAGATGCAGTAAAAATTTTAGAAAAATAAAATACAAAACGTCATTTTTTTCGTATCTATAGATAGAGGAGGGAAAAATGATGTTTTGTTTTTTTATGCAAGTGAAGCGTTTATGGATGGAATATAAAAAAGTTCTGTCTATTCTTGGTGGTGTTTTGGCAGTTATCGTTATTATCTTTGTAGGAAGAAGAATGATGGCTTCACCTACAAAAGAAAAAGTAATGGTAACGAATGCTGTGAATACAACAAGAGTGGAAGAAACAACTACGATGATGCCACAAAATTGTTATGTGTATATTAAAGGAGAAGTTCTAAGGCCGGGAGTGTATGATTTTTCTTGTGAGAGTCGTATACAAGAAGTGATTAAAAAGGCAGGAGGTTTTACGGAGGAGGCAGATGAAACCAAAATTAATTTAGCTCAAAAAATTACCGATCAAATGCAAATTATTGTTCCTAATTTACATTCTAAACAGGAAGGTGGAGTGACAGAGGAAAATTCTGAAAAAGAAAAAGAAAGTTCGTCTAACACAAACCCATCTCATTCAAAACAAGGAACGATCAATATTAATACAGCAACTTTGGAAGAATTACAAACTATAAAAGGAATCGGAAAGAAAAAAGCAGAAGCCATTTTACAATATCGAAAAGAGCATGGACCGTTTCGTACAAAAGAAGATTTATTACAAGTGAAAGGAATTGGAAAGAAAGCTTTAGAAGCGATTGAAAGCCAAGTGACTTTTCAATGAAGAAGTGGATTTGGATAACGGTCTTAGAAATAATATTGGGAAGTTTAATTTTTTCTGAACCTTTAATTTTTTTAAAAGGGATTTATGGTGTGATAGGAATATGGACGTTCATCCTTCATTTTCGAACTAAACACCAACTATTCTGGGTAGTTATTTTACTCATTTCTGTTGGGTTACGTTCTTATCAAGTCTATCATCCAACAGTTGTTCCTGAAGGGGAGTTAGCTGGAATCATCAGATTGAATAGAGATAATTTGAAAATCAATGGAGACTTTGTAACGGGAATTGCTGAATTAGAGTTGACTTCTTCTAAACATCAAGTGTTATTCCAATATAAAATGCATTCTGAAAAAGAGAGAGCCTTATTTGAAGAAGAAGAGGCAAATCTCACTTTATCCGTAATAGGAAAGAGTAAAACTGTGAATGAACCTAATAATAGAGGGGATTTTAATGCACCAAGTTACTATCGTAGTATTGGGATTTTGCGTGTGTTTGAGGTCAGAGGTTTTAAACAAATAGAAAATACTTCTTCATGGATGTCGCTCTTTCAAAATTGGCGTAGAAAATTTTATTTAAAAATCGATAAACAGCCAGAAAGTTTTGTCCGTACTTACGCTTTATTATTACTGTTTGGGAAAACGAAAGATGTGGATGCAACAGTGATAGGGCATTATAAAAGACTGGGCATCATGCATGTTTTAGCCATTTCAGGACTTCATATTACATTATTGATTCATCTGTTCGAAAAAGTATTATGGAAATGGAAAATTTCTCGAGAAACAAGTGTTGTTGTCATCATCATTGGATTAGTTATTTATGGCTACTTCATTCATTGGAATATTAGTGGTACACGAGCCATTTTGATGTATGTTTTAGCGCAAGTGTCTAAGAAATTTCATTGGAAACTGACAACAGCAGATTGTTTAGGGATCATATTTTTAGTAGCACTGTTTTATCGCACCAGTATCATTGAAAATGTCGCTTTTCAACTCAGTTATGGATTAACTGCTATTTTATTATTGACGAGTTATTTTGTCGAACATAATCTTCAAGGGAAATGGAAGAAAAGGATTTGTATTGCTTTTTTCACGCCTATAATTGCCTTGCCATTGATTTGTCACTATTTTTTTACATGGAATATTTTAAGTGTATTATTAGCTGGTTTAGTGGTTTTACTATTTGAAAGTATCCTTATTCCAGGGATTTTGTTCTATGCTTTTGCTGTAGTGTTCGATTGGGTATGGATTTCTAATGGGATTGTTTTCTTTTTAGATGAGTTATTAAATGGATTGAATCAAATTCTTTCTTTTTGTGAGCAATTTTTGTTTTTACGATTGACATTTGGAACATGGTCAACAGTAGCTTGGATATTGTTTTGGATTACTCTTTATTTAGCTCTTGTTTGTTATGAAAAATCTTGGTTTCGTCCTTATTCTAGTATTGTTTTTGCGTTTTGTTCTTGTATGATTACACTTAGCATTCCTTATCATCTACATGAGCAAATCATCTTTTTGAGTACGGGTTCGCAAGTTTCAGTATTGTATATTCCAAAAGGTTTTAATCATGCCACATTAGTATTGAGGGGAGGGGATGTCCTTCGTAAACAATCTTTTTCTAAAACTGTTACGAATAATATTTTAGTAGAAGGGATTTCTCAGTTGGATTCTATTCTACTAACAAATGCTACTGTGGAAAATTGTGATGATTTGAAAGAGTTCATACAAGACTTTTCAGTAGGTGAGATAGTTGTTTCTAAAAATCCTTCTGAAAAAAGTGAAGATAGTAAGTGGGATATTTCGGTAAAAACTCATGATTTGGGAGAAATGGAGTTACTTTCTGGGGTGAAATGGGAATTAATTCCAGCAAATGGCAGTAAGAAAGATGTTCGAAATTCTATTTTTACAATTCATGGAGAACAAATACTCATAGTAGAAGATACGATGAAAAACTTACCTAATAAAGCTGACTTTGTGATTGCTTTAAAGAAAAATGCAGAGGTAATTGGTAAAATGAATGGATTTACACAAATGCAAACGCAAAGTTTAATTTTAGAAAAAGGAAGTGGGACGGTTAAAACGCATATGAGTTTACGCTTCTTAGATCAATTAGAACAACAAATTCCGACTATATGGATATCGCAAGAAGATGGAGCAGTTCATAGGATTCAAGAAAATGGTGTTCAAAAATTTCATACGATAAAAAGTCATAAAGACGAGTGAAAGCATGGACAAAAAGAACACTTCACGATACACTAGACTAAGAGAAAGGGGAGTCATGAATGGAATTTCAAAAGAAAATAGAAGAAATTAAATCGGGGAAATTGTCGACCATTTATATTGTTCAAGGAAAAGAAGATTATCTACAAAATTGGGCAAGACAAGTATTTTTAGAATCTGTAGTGGCTCCTGAAGATCAAGAATTAAATGTTGCTCGATTTAATATGGAAGAAATCTCTGTCCAAACAGCCATTGAGGATGCAGAATCTGTCCCATTTTTTGGAGATAGACGTTTAGTGATGATTGATAAACCGTATTTTTTAACGGGTGAAAAAGAAAAGGCAAAAATTGATCATCAACTGGAAAGATTACAGTTTTATTTAGAAAATCCATTAGATTCGTCTGTCGTTGTATTTTTTGCACCTTACGAAAAGTTAGATGCACGCAAAAAAATCGTGAAGCAATTAAAAAAAGTAGCGGTCTTATTAGATGCTTCTTCTATAGAAGAAAAAGATGTAAGAGCGATGGTTCAACATAAATTACAAGAACAGGGCATCTCGATGGAAACTTCAGTATTACAGTTGTTTTTAGAAAAATTACATTACTCTCTAACAGATGCAATGAGAGAAATAGATAAGTTAATCTTGTCTGCTATGGATACAAAAGTGATTGATATTAACTTAGTAGCAACATTAGTTCCAAAAAGTTTAGAACAAAATATTTTTGAACTAGGAGAAGCAGTTCTACGAAAAGATAGTAAAGTAGCAATTGAAATTTATCGAGATTTATTATTACAAAAAGAAGATCCAATCAAAATGAATGCCATTTTATTAGGACAATTTCGATTATTATTACAAGTGAGCTACTTACAAAAAGAAGGCTATCACGAACCTGAGATGCAAAAGGTATTAGGGATTCACCCGTACCGTGTAAAACTATCCTTAGGACAATCTAGAAAATTTTCGATTGCTTTACTAGAAGCAGCGTATCGTTCATTAGTAGAAACAGAATATGCATTGAAAACAGGACTTGGAATAAAAGAATTGCAATTAGAAACATTTATTTTGAAGTTTTGTCAAAAGAGTGCATAGTAGGTTGAAATGAAAATAAAAAAGTACAAAAAAAGGCCCGAGAATCATTTCTCAGGCTTTTTATTATTTGCTTAATTTTGAAGCAAGACGTGATTTATCACGAGAAGCTTTGTTTTTGTGGATTAATCCTTTAGAAGCAGCTCCGTCGATTGCTTTGTGAGCAGCACGTAATAATTCTTCAGCATTTTCAGCACCTTCAGCTACTGCAGCTTCAAATTTTTTGATAGCTGTACGCATAGCAGAAGTTTGTGAGTTGTTTGCTAGTGTTGACTTTTTGTTAGTACGAACACGTTTGATTTGTGATGCGATATTTGGCAATGGGTTCACCCCTCTTTCTTACATTTATATAATCACTGATCAGTTGTCTCCAACAGGAATTATTATACAAAAGTCCTTATAAAAATGCAAGTCTTGCGATGAAATAGTATATAAAATAAGTGGATTTGGAGGACTTTTTTGTCATTGAAGAATCGATATTTTGATAATTCACTCTTGTTTGTTTTCCACTTCGAGCATGCTATACTATTTAGGAATAGTAAAAAAGGAGTGGAAGAATGGATCATTTTGAACTGCATTCTCCCTATCAACCGCAGGGAGATCAACCACAAGCGATTAAAGAATTAGTCTCTGGAATTTTAGAAGGAAAACATGAACAAACCTTATTAGGAGCAACTGGGACGGGTAAAACTTTTACGATAGCTAATGTTATTAAAGAAGTGAATAAGCCAACGTTAGTATTAGCTCACAACAAAACATTAGCGGGCCAGTTGTATGGAGAATTAAAAGAATTTTTCCCGAATAATGCCGTGGAATATTTTGTCTCTTATTATGATTATTACCAACCTGAAGCCTATGTTCCTTCAAGTGATACGTATATTGAAAAAGAATCTAGTGTCAATGATGAAATTGATAAATTACGCCACTCTGCTACAAGTGCTTTGCTTGAAAGAAGAGATGTTATTGTTGTGGCCTCTGTATCATGTATTTATGGATTAGTAAATCCAGAAAATTATCGAGAGCATGTTTTATCTTTACGAGAAGGAATGGAAGTAGAACGTAATCAGCTACTTACTCGATTAGTAGAAATGCAATTTGAGCGAAATGATATTGATTTCCGAAGAGGTAGTTTTCGAGTAAGAGGAGATATTGTAGATATTTTTCCTCCTGGTCATGATTCTTCTGCTATTCGTGTAGAATTTTTCGGTGATGAAATTGAAGCTTTAAAAGAAATTGATGTTTTAACAGGAGAAGTGAAAGCTACCGTAGAACATGTACCGATTTTCCCTGCAGCTCACTTTGTGTCGAATGAAGATGAAATTAGTCGAGCAGTTTCTACGATTAAAGCAGAATTGAAAGAACGTTTAGAAGAATTAAGAGAAAATAACCAATTATTAGAAGCACAACGATTAGAACAACGAACGAACTATGATATTGAGATGTTACTAGAAATGGGCTATTGCAATGGAATTGAAAATTATTCAAGACATATGGACGGAAGAAAACCAGGTGAAGCACCGTATACCTTATTAGACTTCTTCCCCGAAGATGCCTTATATGTTGTTGATGAGTCTCATATTACAATGTCACAAATTAGAGGAATGTTTAATGGAGACCGAGCTCGTAAAGAACAGTTAATTCAATATGGATTCCGATTACCGAGCGCTTTGGATAATCGACCATTACGATTTGAAGAATTTGAAGAAAGAATTCCACAAATGATTTATGTTTCTGCAACTCCAGGGCCGTATGAAATGGCTCATACTCCAACCGTTACAGAACAAATTATCCGACCAACAGGATTACTGGATCCATTAATTGAAGTTCGACCTATTAATGGACAAATTGATGACTTAATCCGTGAAATTCATGACCGAATTGAAAAGAATGAACGAGTATTTATTACGACATTAACGAAGAAAATGTCAGAAGATTTAACCGATTACTTAAAAGAAGTCGGCATTCGTGTGAAATATCTTCATAGTGATATTAAAACATTAGAAAGAACAGAAATTATTCGAAATTTACGTCTAGGTGAATTTGATGTACTAGTCGGCATTAATTTATTAAGAGAAGGATTGGATGTGCCGGAAGTATCCCTTGTTGCCATTTTAGATGCGGATAAGGAAGGATTTTTAAGAAGTGAACGTTCCTTAGTTCAAACAATTGGACGTGCCGCAAGAAATGCGAACGGACGAGTGATTATGTATGCTGATAAGATTACGGATTCTATGAAATATGCCATTGATGAAACAAATCGTCGTAGAAGTATTCAAGAAGCTTATAATAAAGAACATGGTATTACTCCAAAAACGATTCATAAAAATATTCGTGATTTAATTGCGATTACTCATGCAGTTGAAAAAGAAGAAACACCGAAGACTGATTTCAAACAAATGACTGCTCAACAAAGAAGAGAAGCCATTGAAGTGATGGAATTAGAAATGCGTGCTGCAGCAAAAGACTTGAATTTTGAAAAAGCAGCCCAACTTCGAGATATGATATTAGAACTTCGAGCGCAATATAAATTATAGAAATAAGGATAAAAGAGGAAATGAAATGGATATTAACTTCAGAGTTAAAAGAATATGAAGGGGAAACAATTCCTAGCAAAATAGATGGATTTTATTTTTATATTGTAAGTGCTTCTGTCGAAAAAGGCTTAGAAATGATTGTAAAAGATGAGTTTCATGAACGGTATTCTTTATTTGATGTGCCAACTACAAATAGTAAAATTGCACAACAATTAAGGCAAGAAGCGGAAGAGATGGTATTTCAATGGTGTTATTCAGTGGATACATCCTTAGTAGCGTTAAAAGAAAAATGGAATCATTGGATATTGAATCATGTTACGCCTTATTCAGCAATGCCCTTTAAAAAATCAGCAGCTACAGTATACAATGTGAAAGAAAACGGAAAATGGTATGCATTAATTATGGAAATTCCATTTAGTAAATTAGGAATTACAAGTGATGAAATAGCACTGATTTTAAATGTGAAGATTTCTCCGGAAGAAAAGGAGACTCTCCTTCAAAAAGAGGGAGTGTTTGAAGCATATCACATGAATAAAAAGCATTGGATTTCGATTGCATTGAATGTTTGTAAGGATGAAGCATTCATACAGAAGTGTGTTGTAAATAGCTACAAATGTGTTCGCTAAAAGGACAAAACCTTTACATTTTTTGAAACATTCGATATAATTTTCATCACATAGACTTATAGTAAAGAGGAGATTCATTATGGTAAATATTGCAATTGTAGGTGCAACAGGTGTTGTAGGTACAAAAATGATTGAAAGATTAGCAGAAAGTAACCTTTCTGTAGAAAATTTATATTTATTAGCTTCTGCACGTTCAGCAGGAAAAGTATTACAATTTAGAGGAAAAGATTATGTTGTCGAAGAATTAACAGAAAATTCTTTTAAACGTGATATCGATTATGCGATTTTCTCAGCTGGTGGAGGTACTTCATTAAAATTTGCTCCAATCGCAGAAAAAGATGGCGTGATTGTTATTGATAATTCAAGTGCATGGAGAATGGATCCTGAGATTGACTTAGTAGTTCCAGAGTGTAATGCACCTACTTTAGAAAGAAAAATTATCGCCAACCCAAACTGTTCTACAATCCAATCGGTAGTGCCATTAAAACCACTACATGAAGCGTTTGGCTTGAAGAGAGTTGCTTACACAACTTATCAAGCAGTATCTGGTTCAGGACAAGCAGGGATTAATGATTTAGTGAATGGAGAAAAAGGATTAGCTCCAACAAATTATCCTCATCCAATTTATAATAATGTATTACCACATATTGATGTATTCTTAGAAAATGGTTATACAAAAGAAGAAATGAAAATGATTCAAGAAACTCGTAAAATTTTAGGGTTAGATGAATCAGTGGCCATTACTGCAACTTGTGTGCGTGTGCCTGTTATGAATTCACATTCAGTAGAGATTAATGTCACTTTTGAAAAAGATACTACTCCAGAAGAAATTCGTGAAATTCTATCGAAAGCTCCTGGGGTTGTAGTAGTGGATAATCCTGCTAATAATGAATATCCTACACCTTTAATGGCAACTGGTCATGATGAAGTGTTCGTTGGAAGAATTCGTCGTGATATTTCTCAACCAAATAGTTTCCATATTTGGTGTGTGGGAGATAATATTCGTAAAGGTGCAGCAAGTAATGCAGTACAAATTGCGGAGTTAATTGAAGAAAAAGAATTACGTAGAAAATGACTTTTCTGTGGTAGCACTAGGACGCAAGCAGCCTCGCATTCGCGAGTCTCATTGCTAAATTTCGAGCCTAGGTCTCGAAATTCCCTGTACTAGAAGCCGGGGCGGCTTCTAGTACTCGTGCTACGGCGAAAAGTCATTTTCTACTTTGAGCGTCTAGTGATGAGAGGGCGTTAAAGAGTGACTTTTCTGTTGTAGCATTTGGACCCCAGAAGCCCCTTTCGGGTCTCTTGGCTAAAAATTGAGCCTAGTACTCGTGCTACGGTGATTACGTGTATAATTAAAAACTTTTCGAAACATTTGTTTCGGAAAGTTTTTTTCATATGTTTGCATTTTTTTAATACTTTGTTACAATTTAATAAAGAATTTTCAATTTAAGGAGTAAGAGTTTGAAAGCACTATGGAAATATGCTAGTTATTATAAAAAAGAAAGTTTGCTAGCACCTTTATTTAAATTGTTAGAAGCTAGTTTTGAATTATTTGTACCCCTAGTGATGGCGCAATTAATGGATATTGGTATTGCTCAAAATCGTCCGTCCTATATTTTAATGATGTGTGGATTGTTAATTCTTCTTGCGGTGATTGGTTTAGTTGTTTCGATTACTGCACAATACTTTGCTGCTAAATCAGCGACTGGTTTTGCTAAGAAATTACGGTATGCTTTGTTAGAAAAAATTACAACATTAGATTTTTCAACTATCGATCAACTTGGAACGGATGCACTGATTACAAAAATGACAAGTGATATTCAACAAGTTCAAACCGGTTGGAATTTATTTTTACGCTTATTACTTCGCTCACCTTTTGTAGTTTTAGGAGCAATGATTATGGCGTTTGTTGTAAATGTACAAGCAGCTTGGGTATTTGTTGTGACGATTCCTGTGTTAGCAATCATTATTTATACGATTTTATTAAAAACCATTCCTTTATTTACAAAAGTACAAGAAGGAATGGATCGTATCACTCAAAAGACAATGGAGAATTTAACAGGAGTGAGAGTTCTCCGTGCTTTTAATCGAGTAGAAATGGAACAAAATACTTTTCAAGTTGAGACAGAAGCATTAGCGAATCAGCAAAAATTCGTCAGTCATTTATCCAGTTTAACGAATCCAATGACGATGATTATCGTTAATATTGCGATTATTGTGTTATTACAATTAGGAGCTGTACAAATTGATACAGGAATCTTAACAAAGGGACAAGTTATTGCGTTAGTAAATTATATGTCTCAAATATTATTAGAGCTTATTAAATTAGCAAATCTAACGATTCAAGTGACACGTTCCATTGCTAGTGCAAAGAGAATTGAAGAAATATTGACGATTGAACAACCAGATGAGTTTGCAAAAGAGTTGGATAGCTTATCGGCAAAAGAAGAGACAGATATTATACTTTCATTTGAAAATGTTTCTTTGAAATATGAAGGAGATAGTCATGAAGTATTAGAAAATATAACATTCTCTCTAAAAAAAGGGGAAACATTAGGCATTATTGGTGGAACAGGAAGTGGGAAAACGTCATTGATTTCATTAATACCTAAATTTTATCGCACAACAAGTGGAACGATTCGTGTGAATGGTCAATCACTAGAAACTATTCCAACAGAAGAATTAAGACAGAAAATAGGCATTGTTCCTCAAAAGGCAGCTTTATTTAGAGGAACGATTGCTGAAAATTTAAGATGGGGAAAATCAGATGCTACAACTCAAGAATTATATGAAGCATTAGAGATAGCTCAAGCAAGAGAATTGGTGGAGCAAAAACCAAATCAATTAGACTATGTATTGGAACAAGAAGGAAGAAATCTATCTGGTGGACAAAAACAACGCTTGACGATTGCTCGAGCAATTGTTAGAAAGCCAGAAATTTTAATATTAGATGATAGTTTTTCTGCTTTAGATTATGCAACAGATGCAGCTTTAAGAAAAGCCATTGCAAAAGCTCCATTTAAACCAACAACAATTATTGTCTCTCAAAGAGCGGCTTCAGTGATGCAAGCTCATCAAATTATTGTGATGGAAAAAGGAAAAATCGTGGGAATTGGAACGCATGAAGATTTGCTAGAAACAAATGCGATTTATCAAGAAATATATGCCTCACAATTTCAAAAGGAGGAACAGCCTCATGAAGCATGAAAAAAGAGAAGTGTATAAAAAATTATTTCCTTATTTAAAGCCATATGGTTTTCTCTTACTATTTTCTCTGTTTTTAGCAATGATTAGTGTGTTATCTAGTGTATGGATTCCAAAAGTAATCGGTCAAACAATTGATGCTATGATAGGAGTTGGTGAAGTACAATTTTCTATTGTAACAAATGGTTTATTATGGATTTTTGTGCTCGCACTAATTAGTATGGTGAGTCAATATATGATGAGTTTGTGTCATAATCATATTGCTTATGGCATGGTGAAATCATTGAGAGATGATGTCTTTATTCACTTATCTAAAATGCCTCTGAGTTATTTAGATATCAAAGCACACGGATCTCTTCAAAGTATTGTAATCTCGGATACGGAGCAAATGGCAGATGGATTATTATTGGGATTTTCTCAATTATTTACAGGAATCTTAACGATTATTAGTACATTATTTTGGATGTTTAGTATTCAACTGACAATGACAGTAGTTGTTCTTCTTTTAACGCCTATTTCATTTGTTGTTGCATCCTTTATCGCTAAAAAAACTTATCATTTATTTCATGATCAATCAACATTAAGAGCTGAACAAACAGCCTTTACTCATGAAACGATAACGGGGATAAAAGTAGTTCAAGCCTATAATCAAGAAGAAAATGTGTTAGAAACTTTTGATGAGATGAATGAAGCTTTAGCAGACCGTTCTTTAAAAGCTATTTTTTATTCTTCTATTACGAATCCAGCAACTCGTTTTGTGAACAGCTTAGTGTATACAGTATTAGGATTAGTGGGAGCATTTTTTGTCTTGAACTCTCAATTAAGTATTGGACAATTGGCAGCATTTTTAACGTATGCGAATCAATATACAAAACCATTTAATGAAATTTCAGGTGTGATGACTGAGTTTCAAAATTCAATTGCTTGTGCAAGTCGTGTATTTGAATTGATGGAAGAGCCTATTGAAATAGAAGAAGGAAAAGAAATCCAATTACCAGAGATTATTAAAGGAGAAGTCCTATTTGAGCATGTGTCATTTTCTTATCAAAAAGATCAATCACTAATCGAGAATTTTTCTTTAGAGGTAAAACCGGGAGAAAAAATTGCGATTGTAGGGCCAACTGGAAGTGGTAAGAGTACACTGATTAATTTATTAATGCGATTTTATGAAGTAGATAAAGGGAATATTACAATTGATGGTATTTCAATAAAAGACATGAGTAGACAGCAACTCAGACAATTATTCGGAATGGTCTTACAAGAAACATGGTTGCAATCGGGGACAATTCGAGAAAATTTATTATTAGGAAATCCCAATGCAACAGACGAAGAAATTCAACAAGTATTAATCGAATGCCAATTAGATAAAATGATTGAAAATCTACCACAAGGATTAGAAACACCTCTTCATCGACAAGGAGAAGACTTCTCACAAGGACAGCGACAACTCTTGTCCATTGCTCGAGTCATGCTAAGTCAGCCATCGATGCTAATTCTTGATGAAGCAACTTCTTCTATTGATACAAGAACAGAGTTGAAAATTCAACAAGCTTTCCAAACATTGATGAAAGGGAAAACAAGTTTCATTGTGGCTCATAGACTTTCAACGATTCAAAATGCAGATAAAATATTAGTGTTGAAAGATGGGCAAGTCATAGAACAAGGAACACATGAAGAATTGATTGCTAAGCAAGGGTTTTATGAACATCTTTATCAAAGCCAATGGATGAGTGAGTAAGAGTTTAAAAAGACTTTTCTTCAGTAGCAAACATGTCGTAAGCTACGAGGAAAAGTCTTTTGATTTTTATTTGAGAGAAGTATTAAGCTTGGAATTCTTCTAAAGCTAAGCTAGCTTCTTCCCATTCCATCATTACTTCTTCTAATGATTCATTTAAGGTTTGTAAAGTTTGTTGAAGTTCACTAGAACGAGTAGGATTCGTATAAACTTCTTCTAACGTTAATTCTTCGTGAACGGAAGAAATTTCTTGTTCGATTTGATGAAGTTTTTCTTCTAGTTGTTCTACTTGTCTTGTCAGAGTGCGAAGTTGTTTTTGTTCTTCTTTTGAATTTAAGTAATTTTTCTTTGTATCGGTTAAAGCTACTTCTTCTTGAACGACAGGAGTGGCTTCTTCTTGTTTTAAGGCTTCAAGCTCTTGTTTTTTTTCAATATAGTAATCGTAATCTCCTAAATATAAGGTGCTTCCTTCAGGTGTGATTTCTAAAATAGAAGTTGCCACTTGGTTAATGAAATAACGGTCGTGTGAAACAAAGCAAATCGTTCCATCATATTCAATGAGAGCTTGTTCAAGAACTTCCTTACTATCGATATCTAAGTGGTTGGTAGGTTCGTCGAGTAATAAGAAATTATCATGTTCTAATGAAAGTTTTGCTAAAGCAAGTCTTGCTTTTTCTCCCCCACTTAATTGAGCAGTGGATTTTTCAACGTCTTTTCCTGAAAATAGGAAACTTCCTAAAATGGTACGAATATCTTTTTCAGGCATCGTCGTATGTCGGCTCCAAAGTTCTTCTAAAACGGTTGTTTTAGAATGTAATCCGGATAAATTTTGATCATAATAACCGACTTGAACATTAGCCCCGAATGAACTTTCTCCTGAAATCCATGGGATTTCTTGTGTCAGAGATTTTAATAAAGTTGATTTTCCAATTCCATTTGGACCAACAATCGCAATCGCTTCTTGTTTGCGGATGTTTAAGTTAATTGGCCCCGCTAGAGTTTGCCCGTCATATCCAATAAAAGCATCTTTCACATTTAAAACTTGATTTCCAGATTCTTTTTGAACAGAAAATGAAAAACGAGCGGATCTTGAATCTGACTGAGGTTTTTCAATTCGTTCCATTTTTTCTAATTGTTTTCTACGGGATTGTGCTCGTTTCGTAGTAGAGGCACGAACAATATTTTTTGCGACAAATTCTTCTAATTTTTGAATTTTCTCTTGTTGTTTTTCATAAGCCTTTTGTTGTAGTAAGAAGCGGTTTTCGCGTTCCGTAACATAGTATGAATAATTACCCTTATAATATTCGCAAGTGTGATGATGAATTTCATAGACTTCTTGACAGACTTTATCTAAAAAGTATTGGTCATGGCTCACAATTAGTAGTGATACCGGTGAAGATTTTAAATAATCTTCTAACCATGTTAATGTTTCGATATCTAAATGGTTGGTAGGTTCGTCTAAAATTAAGACATCATGTTTTTCTAATAAAATTTTAGCTAAGGCTAAACGTGTTCTTTGCCCACCGGACAATTGTTGAATAGGTTTATCATAATCTTCAGGATAAAATTGGAATCCATGTAATACAGAGCGAATTTCACCTTCATAGCCGTAGGCATTCATTTTATTTAATTGTTCTTGTAAATCGTCATAGCGAGCTAATGTTTGTTGGTAGAGTGATTCATTGGCTAATACGTCTGGATTTCCTAATTTATCAGCGATTAAAAGAGCTTCCTGCTTTAAAGCTTCAACGCCCTTAAATAATTCTATCATTTCTTCCCAAATGGTGTTTTCAGAATCTACTGAAGCATATTGATCTAAGTAACCGATTGAAAGGTCTTTTTTCTTACTCACCATTCCTAAACTAGGTTCTTCAATTCCTGCTAAAATTTTTAATAAAGTTGATTTTCCTGTTCCGTTTCTTCCCACTAATGCAATGCGAGAACGTTCTTGGACTTCAAGGGAAATATTTTCAAATAGTATATCTGGGCCAAAATGTCTAGCTAGCCCTTGACCTTGTAATAAAATCATGTCATAATCCTCTTTCTATGCAGTTTCAAATTTATTCTATCATACATATGGTAAGGACAAAAGTTTTTAATGTTCTTTATGTAAATGTAAGATTGAGAGAAAAATCACAATAGGCTTGAAATGTGATTATTTTAAGGAATATGTAGAATAAAATGTACAAATGTAATAATTTTATGTAAAAACAAGCATATTGCTTGTGAAAAATATGAAACTTATGCTAGAATATTTATGAAATTTGATATAAAGGAGACTGAAAAATGAAAAAAGTTGAAATTCCAAAAGCTACCGCAAAGCGCTTGGCAATTTATCATCGTTATTTAAGATTTTTACATGATGCAGGAAAACGTCGTATTTCATCAACAGAATTAAGTGATGCTGTAAAAGTAGATAGTGCGACAATTCGTCGTGACTTCTCATATTTTGGAGCATTAGGAAAACGTGGTTATGGTTATGATGTGGAGTATTTATTAGATTTCTTCAGTCAACAATTAAATCATGATCGTTTAACAAATGTTGCTTTAGTTGGAGTGGGTAATTTAGGTCAAGCTTTATTAAACTATAATTTCCATCAAAGTAATCATGTGAGAATTAGTGCTGCGTTTGAAGTTGACGAAAGTATGGTAGGGAAAATTGTGAGTGGAGTACCAGTTTATTCTATGAACGATTTAGTAGAACAACTTCGTGTGCAACAAATTCAAGTGGCGATTTTAACAGTTCCTCAAGAGGTTGCTCAAGAAACTGCTAATTTATTAGTAGAAGCAAATGTACGTGGTATTTTAAACTTCACACCGCTTCGTTTAACTGCACCGGATCATATTCGTGTTCAAAACGTTGACTTAACAAACGAATTACAGACGTTGATTTATTTCTTAGATAACAACAATAATAACTAATTTTATAAACATCTTGTAAATGTGAGGAGCATTTATGAGATGTTTTTTTTGCGTAAATGACTTTATCTATAGTAGCAGAAAGGACGCAAGCAGCCTCGCTTTGCGATTCTCATTGCTAAACTTCGAGCCTTAGGTCTCGAAGTTTCCTGTATTAGAAGTCGCTTCGACTTCTAATACTGCTGCTACTATGAAAAGTCATTGTCCATTGTCAAAATATGTCTGATGTAAAAGTTCTACTGAGATTTTTTTAATCGTATTGTTTTTATTTTCTAATTAAACTATAATTTGGATTAGAAGCAGTTTAATCTTCTGGTTTTTAATGTGAAGGAGGTAACATCATGTTTTTTAATCGAGTAATGTATGTATTTTAGATATTATGGAGGAATTATAATGTATCGTTATATTCGTAAAAGTATGAAACCATTTATTGCCTTTTCTTTTGTTAGCATGATTGGGGCAGTATCTGTTGTTTTTATGGCTTATATTATTAATTTATTAGTGGAAACTATCACAGAAGGTAAATTTGAAAATTTTATATGGATTGCAGTTTTATCCTTTGTTTATGTATTGATTGATTCATATTTAGATTATGCAGTAGATGTTGTAAATGAAAGACTTACGCAAGAATTAATGTATCATATTCGAGAAGATTTACTAGAATCAATTGAAAGTCAATCCATTGTTGAGTTTGAAAAATTAGGTAGAGATTACTACTTAAATATGTACACAAAAGATTTAGAAACTATTGAAAGTGATTATATTAAAGAATTGTTAAGTATGTACAATGATGTATGGGTATTTATTTTAGGATTCGTATCTGCCATTGTCATTAGTCCTTTATTTGCTATTTTAATGATTGGATTAAGTTCGTTACCATTTGCGTTGCCCTATTTTTCAAGAAAAATTTTAGGAAATGCAAAATTAAATTTATCTCAAATCAATGAAAAGTATTTATCGTTGTTAACAGAGATATTCGATTCTTTTACAACTTTAAAAGTATATGATGTTTTTCCGTTATTTAATAAACGTTTAAGAAGTAAAAGTCGTGATTTAGTAGAAGCAAAGGTATACGTAACTCATACTAATAAATTTGTTTATGCTATTTCTTATGGATTGAGAATGTTTGTAAATGTATTCTCTTGGGTATTAGGAGGATATTTTGTATTAAATCATTCGGTTACTTTAGCAGTATTTTTTACAATTAAACAATTAACACAATATGTAGCATATCCTATTCAAGGATTTGGAGCGAGTTATACGGAAGTAGTCGCTGCTAAAAGTGTGAAAGATAAAGTGTTTGAAATTATTGAACAAAGAAACAGTGAAGTTGTAAAAGAAGAATCTAATATCCAAAAGATTATTTTTGAAGATTTTTCGGTAAATTTTGATGAAAAATTCATATTTCAACATTTGAATTTTCAATTAGAAAAAGGGAAGAAGTATCTTTTGATTGGTGAAAGTGGTAGTGGAAAATCAACATTTTTAAAATCGTTGATTGGTTCAATCCCTGTCGAAAATCAGTCATTGAAATTTCAATTAGAAAATGGGAAATCATTGGACAGTTCTGAATTAGAAAAAATTTCTCATCAAATTTCTTATATTGGACAAGAAACTTCACTTTTTCAATTATCGTTAAAAGAGAATATTAGCTTACAAAATTCTATTACAGATGGTCAGTTTCAAGAGTTATGTAAGCAAGTTGGATTAGAAAAATGGGTTGATCAGTCAACAGAGTTTGATAGTATTCTTTCGACTGCATCAGGTGGTGAAAAGAGAAGAATTGATTTAGCGAGATTATTATTCTTTGATAGAGGAATTTTATTATTTGATGAACCGACTGCTGGCTTGGATGCTCAGAATCGCTTGAAAGTAGAAGAAGTAGTGAGTCGTTTAGAAAATAAATTAATTGTTTATAGTACACATCAATATGATGAAGAATTTATGCAACAATTTGATTATTGTATAGAAATACAAGGTGGAAGCATTATGATAAGGGAGAATAAAGCGTAAATGACTTTATCTATAATAGCAGAGAGGACGCAAGCAGCCTCGCTTTGCGAGTCTCATTGCTAAACTTCGAGCCTAGGGGCTCAAAGTTTCCAGTATTAGAAGTCAGAGTGACTTCTAATACTGCTGCTACTATGAAAAGTCATTACTTGTTTGATGGATGGGGATAGCGGTTAGATAAAGAGTTCGTAAAGTATAAATGCTACTATAAAAATTCGCACTTTTTGGAATTTAAAAATGTACAAAATTGATTCATCTGTCATAATGATACTGAGGTATATTTATTCATATTAGGATGTTCCTACTCAAAAGTTAAAAAGTTCGAAAATTTGAGAGTTGGTGTAATTTAAAAATCAATGAAGATAGTTTTACTATTTATAGAAATTTGGAATGTAGTCCCGATATATCTTGTAAAAAATAAAGAAAGAGTACTTGTTGAAAATGTACTTTAATTACAGAAATTTTTAAGTTGCTATTTTTCCGTGAATTGTCAAGTCAAGTGCAACAACTACTGAATCATTTACGCTATTTCCTCTAAAAAAGGTCACAGCGTAAATGATTCAACTTATTTTACACTACTTAATAAATCTGTTAAAACATAACATAAGATATTTTTTGAACATACACAATTGTGTTATAATTGAGATATAGTATATTTAGATTTAAACTTTTTAAAGAAATTTTATTGTTGAAGACTAATGTAAATTATTTAGTAGTTTATTTAGCATGGAGGATTACTGATGAAGAGAAGAAGGTTCGCAGAAGTAAATTTCTATACTACATATTGGCCAATAGATACTGATCAAGATATGAGTGATGGATTTTATTTTGCAAAAGATAATTGGGACGATTACGGATTTAACACAACATATCAAGTAGTGGCTTGTTTTGAGGGGGAAAAGAACGACTTAGGGAGTATTAACATCACAGTTTATCCATACTCTTCAAGTGATGTGATATCTTTTGACAAAATTAAAAAAAATTTACACTCTCAAAATATAATATCTTTAGGAAATTTAAAATATTATAGATTTCTCAATGATATTTTTGATGAAAAAGATAGAATAGAATATTTAAAAATATTAGGAGACCTTGCATTTGATGATGAAAAATTAGAAGAATTATATAATAACCCTAATTTTCAGACAATAGTCAGTTGGGCACCTAAAAGGGACGTAATCAGAGATTCTTTTTTTAGAAATAATAATTATAATGAAGTTATTGATCAGTTCCATCGAGTTACTCTAGGTGGAAGTTATCAGGATAAATATGAAGTTAATCTGATTAATCTTAATGAAGAGGAAATTTTTAAATTCAATGTTGATCCTAATTCTAAAATCCCCACTTCAATGTATTCTATTATCGGAAATAATGGTAGTGGCAAAACTAATTTTTTGAAACAAATTATAAGTTTTTATCATTATCAAAAAAATGGAAGTTTACTAGATAATGCTGAAGAAAAATTATATTCTGATAGGTCGAATCTTAATCAATTTAATTCATTAGTTTGTTTTTCGTATAGTCCATTTGATTCGGGTTTTAAAAAAGAAGACTCAGATATTTATAAATTTATAGGAATAAATTTTTCGAATACTGAAGATCTAAGCGAAATTATTGCAAAAGATATTCATAAATTGTTCACTGAAGTAGGCAAAAGATACCGTACAAAATTAGGAAATATTATAAAAAAATTTTCATTTGATCCATGGTTTTTACAAATTGAACACGCTATTGATATGGAAAATTTCAGTTTAGAAGATGTGAAGAAATTAAGCTCAGGACAAAAGATTATCCTTCTAAATTTATTAAATCTAATTATTTATGTTTCAGAAAAAACTTTTGTGATTATTGATGAACCCGAACTATTTCTACATCCACCATTATTAAAAGCTTATATACGGGCGATAGATGAAATTATAAGCGATGCCAATGGGGTTTGTTTATTAGCGACCCATTCTGCTATTGTGCTTCAAGAACTGGCTCACATCAATATTAGGAAGATAGTACGGAATTTTGATAACAATCAAAATCGAATTGAGTCAATTTCAATTAAAACTTTTGGAGAAAGCATTAGTTATATTAATAATGCGATTTTTGGTACAGATCTTAGGAACACTGGATTTTACAAATTTATAGTGGATTTAATTAAGGAAGATAAAACTGAACTAGATAAAATTGATTTTATCTTTGGAAGCGAAGCATTACTAGTAAAGAAATTTGAAGAGGTTAGTGATGAAGAAAATTAGTTCACCAAGCTTTTGTATAGCAAATGTAATTGATGAAATAGTTGGATACATGGAACAAAATCAAGGTAATAATAAATCAGGTATTATTAGGAAGCTTCATGAATCCAATCGTCTTTTACCATACTTCAATAAAATTGAAAGCGACTATCTTGAGGCTGGTGAAAATTTACAATCTTTGATTTCTAAATTAGAGCAATCAGATGAAGTTTTGGGAATTGAAAAATCAAAAATGAAAGAACTATACAAGACGTTTTACTCTTCAGAAAGTTCATTTAGGAGAGACTTGTACAAACTTACACCTAGATGTTGTCCAATTTGTGATGCCGAATGGGGTTATGCAACACATACTTTAGATCATATTTTACCAGAATCAATCTTTCCACAATTTGCTATCTTACCAATTAACTTAGTTTCAACGTGTTATAGGTGTAATCATTCAAAAAATTCGATTGTAGGCTATTCAGAAAATCAGGGAGTTTTAAATCCGTATTTTAATTCTGTAAATTTGTTACCATACTTGAAATGTTATACATATATCAAAGGTGACGATTTTATTACGCATATCCAATTAAAGAACGAGTCAGTTGTCGGACTTGATCCATTGAAATATCAAAGATTGAGATTCTTTTACGAGGAAGTTTATAAATTGAATGAAACTTATAGTGAAGTAGCACGTGTAAGTGTTTTGAATAGCCTCATTGATACGCTTTCAGAATTAGGGGATGTAACAAATGATTTTATTAAGGGATATTTTCAATCTCTTATTACGGATAATAAAGAAGATTTAATTTCAAAGGGAGTTGTAACATTAGAATTCTTAAAAGTTTTAGTTTTAGAATCTCTTCAAGACTTGGAGGTTGAATCGTATGATTTAATTAACAGAATGGTTCAAGAAAGACGACAAATGAGTGAAGTACAGGATATATTTTAAAAGAAGTGTCAGAATTTTGTGTAGAGTCCACTAGTCGTTAATCAAGTTAGAATTTTTGCATAGTATTTTATATATATATTGTTATAATTGACTTATAATTAAATATATTATATAATGTGTTTATTAAATGTGAAAGAAGGGTTATTATGTTAGATGCATGGATTAATTTCATGTTATATTTTCGTTACTTTTAATAGTTAATAAAATATAATAATTAATTAAATATAGGAGAAGGATATGATTAATTTATTAAAGAATAAAATAATTGCAATAAAAAAGGATTATATGGATACAAAGGGACGCCCAAACGAAGATTTCCTAGAATGGTTTATTCAAAGAAAAATGACTTGGGGAGCAAGATGGATATTAGTTATCATTTTAGATATATCTCTTCCGTTATTATTTTTAAAATTATCAAATCTATTTTATTTTTTTGCAATTATGCTGTTTTTTATGATTGTGTATGTTTTAGTTTGGTTATATGACATTATAAAAAGTAAATTATTATAACTATTAAATTAGAAACATAGCCCATTAATTTGGCATTAAAATCATATATGAAACTGTAAATTAATTATAGCGCCCTATTTTTAAGTTAAAATCTATATTTCTTAATATGTTTAACTTCTTATTAAATAGAGTTAATGTTACTATATTAAGAGGTTGAATTAAGCAATGTTTTATTGTTTATTTGGTTGTTCGACAAATTCTTATGGTGATTAATTTTACCAAAAAGGATTTGTTGAACAGCTTTATTAATTTGGTCAGAATTTGTTTTTTTAGTTAAGTTTACATAATTGATTAATATGGTAAATTACTCTTTGAATTATTTTCGTAGTTGAAGAAATTTAATGAAATAAATACTATATAGCTAGTGTTAGATGAAAATCGACAGCATGAAATCCCAAGATATAAGGAGTTCATGCTGTCGATTTTGTTTGGTTTGTAATTTTACGACTAAAAATAGTAGAAATTCCTTTACATTATAGATGAATAAAGAATATTAAATGTGGAATTTTTACATGATTATTGTAATACAAACAAAACAATTTTGGAAAGAAAGTTTATTACGCGAATATCGTGAAAACAGCCAGTTATGACAATTGTATGGAATTCAATCACATTATATTTCTCAATTCACATTTTCGAGTAGCATTAAGTTCTTATGTGATATTCCATTTTATTAAAAATTAAGGTTACATTAAGTAGATTTAATAGAGAATCATTTACGCTGAGATCTTTTAGAATACTATTTACTAAAATACTACTTTGAGATATAGTGAACAATAATACTTAAAAAAAAGGGAGAAATGAAATATGCTGAGCTTACTAAAATTATTCCAATCGATTCCAAAGAAAATTCTTTTGCTCATTGTTATTGGAATGAGTATTACGGCATTAGATGGGATTGTAATTCCTTATTTTATTTCCAATTTAATCGAAGTGGGAACTTCTAAAAAAGTTTCGGATTTAATGCTTATTTCGATTGTTGGAATATTAGGGTATGGCTTTGTTCGTTTTGGAGTGTTTATTTGGGATGAATTTCAACAACGTCTATTAAAATTATTGACGATTCAAACGAAGGAAAAACTGATTACGAATTATTATGCAGGAAACTTTGAACCAACTGAAGTGGAATCCATTTTATTAACGGAATGGAATGTGATTCAACAACAAGGAATTGTTTCACTCATTAGTTTTATCTATTGTCTGACTTTTTCGTTTGTTACCTTTATTTATATCACTATTTTAGATTTGAAAATGACAATTATTTTCTTAGCTTTTGCGATTTTACCTTTGCTAATTCCTCATTTGTTTACGAAGAAGATTAAAGTTAAGGCACAAGAGTGGTCGCAGAATAATCAACAATACATTGCACGTCAACATGAGTTCATTGATTATAAGCGTGTGATTAAAAATTTTCGAGTAGAATCAATTGCCATTTCAAATTTGGCAAGTAAAATTCGTGCCACGGAAGAAGATTATTATCAAATGAATCACTTGCGTTTTCTTTCAAAAATATTAGCGAATTTAGTGTCAGGAATTAGTTCTTTTGTTCCTTTAGCACTTGGAGTGTATTTCTCTATTCAGGGTGATTTGAAATTATCCGTTGTTATGGCGATTTATTTAGCAAGCGATCGTATTATTAGTCCATTATTAAATGCGATGGATTTTTATCAAAAAATGAATACAACGATCCCAATGGTTCAACGGATGAACAAATACTTGGAATTTGAGCCGATGAAGGAAGAAGAAGTACTTGTCACAGATGTTTTTCCTATTCAGTTAACGGATATTCATTTGAACGTAAAAGAACATACGATTTTAGATCAGTTATACTTTATGATGAATAAAGGAGAACGAATGTTATTAATGGGGCCTTCTGGAAGTGGGAAAACAACTTTATTAGATTGTATTTATGGAGATATTCTTCCACAAGCTGGGCAAATAAGCTTTGCAGGAGTCGAGGCTTCAGGGGATAATAATGCCTTTCAAAAAGCTAAGATTGGTTATTTTATGCAAGAAACTACTATTTTCATGAATTCTTTAGCGTTTAATTTAACCCTTGGTGAAGAGTATTCTGTAGAACAAATGAAAAGTGTTTTAAAAGAAGTTCATTTATCTTATTTACTGGAACGATATGATTTAATGGATGAAACTGTAAACTTAGTGGATCATTTATCTGGAGGAGAAAAAGCCCGACTATGCTTAGCTCGATTACTGCTTCGCTCATATGAATTATTATTAATCGATGAATTTTCTTCTGCAGTTGATGAAGAAACTACTACATTTATTCGAGACCTGTTAAAAGAAAGAGAAATAAGTTTTATAGAAATTTCCCATCGTATGCCAAAACATCCAGAGGACTATCATAGAATTTACGTGTTGGAAGATGGAAAGTTAAAAGAAAATATAGAAAAATAAATAGAATGAAAGGATATTTCTTATCTATTTATTGAAAAGGACACTTTAGGTGTCTTTTTTTCTTGCGAACACTACATTTTCAAACTTTTTCAAACAAAATAATTGAATTATAAAAGCTAAAAATAGTATGATAGATAAAACATTCTTTATTAAAAAGTGAAGAGTATTTTCAGGAGGAAGTACATGAATCAATATACGAAATATATTTTAAAACGGATTTTCTACATGGTTGTTACATTGTTTTTAATTGCGACAATCACGTTTTTCTTAATGAAATTATTACCGGGTTCGCCTTATGCGAATGAAGAGAATTTAACAGATGCTCAATTACAAATTATGAATGCAAAATATGGTTTGGATAAACCAGTTTGGATGCAATATTTGATATATTTAGGTGGTTTAGTCCGATTAGATTTAGGAATGTCTTTTCAATATAATTCAACAGTCTTAAATTTATTATCTAGCCGGGTAGGACCATCATTTCAAATTGGTTTACAAGCATTGATTTTTGGTATGGGAATGGGAACATTACTTGGATTAGTGGCAGCGATGAAACAAAATACAATTGTGGATACTGGAGCAACTTTCTTTGCGATTATTGGTCGTTCAGTGCCAAGTTTTGTATTCGCAGTTGTTTTACAATTAGTATTCGGCGTTATTTTTCCAATTTTACCAATTGCATTATGGAATCAAGGATTTATTTCTTCGATTTTACCGACTTTAGCTTTATCGATTTCTCCAGTAGCGGATTCTGCTCGTTTTATTCGTACGGAAATGGTTGAAGTGTTACAGTCTGATTATATGGAATTAGCACGTGCAAAAGGTTTGAGCCGTATGGAAGTGGTCATGAAACATGGGGTACGTAATGCATTGATTCCTTTAGTGACCATTGCTGGTCCAATGTTAGTTGGTTTAATGACAGGTTCAATGGTAATTGAAAATATTTTTGCCATTCCTGGTATCGGGGAGCAATTTGTTAAATCTATTTTAACAAATGATTATCCAACGATTATGGGTGTGACAATGATGTATTCATTTTTATTAGTTGTCACAATTTTAATTGTGGATTTACTATATGGATTCATTGATCCTAGAATTCGTTTAACACAAGGAGGAGAAGCTTCATAATGACAGAAAAAGTAGAATTCAAACGTGTAGCATCATCATTTGAACAAGTGGAAAACATTTCCCTTCCTCCTCAAAGTTTTTTACAAGATGCATGGAGACGATTGAAAAAAAATAAGGGAGCAGTTGTATCGTTAGGGATTGTAGTTCTCTTTATCATTCTTGCTTTATTAGCACCTTTTATTAGTCCGCATGACCCATTGGAACAAAATGTTCAATTTGCGAATTTACCAGCTAAAATTCCTGGTATTTTTAAAGGGATGAGAGCGGGAGTAGATGCATATGCTCAAGCAGGAGTTTCTGAAGGGACTTATTACTATTTAGGAACAGATGGTTTAGGAAGAGATTTATTATCTCGAATTTTATATGGAACAAGATTATCATTATTAATTGCCTTTGCTGCAGCAATGTTTGATTTAACAGTTGGGGTATTATACGGCTTGATTTCTGGTTGGTTTGGTGGTCGTGTAGATACAGTGATGCAACGTATCTTAGAAATTATGACTGCTATTCCAAACTTAGTGATCTTAGTATTAATGTTGTTATTTTTACAACCTGGTGTAGGTACGATTATTTTAGCCATTGGGGTTACAAGTTGGTTAACAATGGCTCGTGTTGTTCGTGCGCAAACATTAAAATTAAAAAATCTAGAATATGTGTTAGCGTCTAAATCATTAGGACAAAGTTTTTGGAAAATTGCATTCAAACACCTATTACCAAATATTGCTGGAATTATTATTATTCAAACGATGTTTTCCATTCCTTCTGCGATTTTCTTTGAAGCATTTTTAAGTTTTTTAGGAATTGGAGTTCCAGTACCAAATGCTTCATTAGGTTCGCTCATTAATGATGGCTATAAAACATTTAGATTTTTACCGCATTTAATGTGGTTCCCGGCAATTGTATTATGTATTTTAATGATTAGTTTTAATTTATTAGCAGATGGATTAAGAGATGCCTTTGATCCAAAAATGAAAGAATAGGAGAAATGTATGAGTGAAACAATTTTAAGTGTAAAAAATTTACAAGTATCCTTTCAAACATTTGATGGAAAAGTTCAAGCAGTTCGAGGGATAGATTTTGACTTGAAAAAAGGAGAAACTTTAGCGATTGTTGGTGAGTCTGGTTCAGGGAAATCTGTTACAACTAGATCGATTATGCAATTATTATCTGCTAATGCTGTCATTGAAAATGGAGAAATTATTTTCGAACAAGAAAATATTTTAGAAAAATCAGAATCTGAAATGCAACAAATTCGTGGGAAGAAAATTGCGATGATTTTCCAAGACCCAATGACTTCATTAGATCCAACGATGAAAGTTGGCATGCAAGTGGCGGAATCGATGATCAAGCATTTGAAATTATCGAAAAAAGAAGCCTTGCAACAAGCGGTTCAATTATTAGAACAAGTAGGAATTCCAAATGCGAAAAAAAGAGTGAATGATTATCCGCATCAATTTTCTGGTGGACAAAGACAAAGAATTGTTATTGCGATTGCATTAGCATGTAATCCAGATATTTTAATTGCAGACGAACCAACGACTGCATTGGATGTAACGATTCAAGCACAAATTTTAGAATTATTAAAAGAAATTCAACAAAAGAATGGCACTTCTATCATTTTTATTACGCATGATTTAGGGGTTGTAGCGAATGTTGCGGATAGAGTGGCTGTGATGTATGCTGGGAAGATTGTAGAATATGGATTAGTCGATGAAATTTTCTATAATCCACAACATCCATATACTTGGGGATTGTTATGCTCGATGCCTTCTTTAGATGAGGAGGGCTCCTTATATACGATTCCTGGAACACCACCGGATTTATTAAATCCTCCAAAAGGAGATGCATTTGCCTTAAGAAGCGACTATGCATTAGATATTGATTTTGAAGAAATGCCACCAATGTTTGCTGTATCGAGTACACATGCTGCAGCGACATGGTTATTAGATGAACGTGCTCCAAAAGTAGAGCCACCAGAAGAAATTCAAAAACGTTGGGCACAATTTGAAAGTAGGAGAGTGACAAATGAGTAAACGTAAATTAGTCGAAGTTAAAGGCTTAAAGTGTTACTTTGGTTCTTCTTCGAAACAAGTTGTAAAAGCAGTCGATGATATTAGTTTTGAAATTTTTGAAGGTGAGACTTTCGGCCTTGTTGGAGAATCCGGTTCAGGAAAGTCTACAACAGGTCGTTCGATTTTACGATTAAATGATGCAACAGACGGTCAAATTTTATTTGATGGAAAAGAAATTCCAACAAAGACGAAAGACTTAAAAGATTTTAGAAAACAAGCTCAAATGATTTTCCAAGATCCATATGCTTCTTTAAATGGAAGAATGAAAGTTAGAGATATTATTGCTGAAGGAATGGATATCCATGGCATCGTTAAAACTCGTGCAGAAAGAGATGCAAAAGTAAATGAGTTGTTGAAAATGGTAGGATTGAATCCAGAACATGCCAATCGTTATCCGCATGAATTTTCTGGCGGGCAACGTCAAAGAATCGGGATTGCAAGAGCTTTAGCAGTCAATCCTCGCTTTATCGTTTGTGATGAGCCAATTTCAGCATTAGATGTATCGATTCAAGCTCAAATTGTGAATTTACTAAAAAAATTACAAAAAGAGCAACAATTAACGTATTTATTTATTGCGCATGATTTATCAATGGTTAAATATATTAGTGACCGAATTGCAGTAATGTATCAAGGGAAAATAGTTGAGTTAGGAACAGCTGATGCTGTTTATCATCAACCATTCCATCCGTATACGAAGAGTCTATTATCAGCAATTCCTTTACCAGATCCTCAATATGAAAGAAATCGTAAAAGAGTGATTTATCAGCCAACTGTTCAAAATGAACCAGAAGAAATGTTTGAAATTACTCCAGGACATTTTGTACTAACAACAAAAGAACAAGCTGAAATTTGGAAAAATAGTTTATCATAATAGGTTATAAATTAAAGTGCTTTCAAAAGAAATGATAGACAATGAAGATAAATTTGAGTAAAATAGAGGTACACTGATTAGGAGTGTAGGGAGAAATCGCTTAGACAAGGAGGACTACAAATGTCAGAGCAAGAAGTATTAGACAAGGTAATTCAATTAATTTCGGAACGTTTTAGTGTCGATGTATTAAAAATTACAAAAGATACAACATTCCAAGAAGACTTAGGTGCTGATTCATTAGATGTTGTTGAATTAGTCATGGAATTAGAAGATGCATTCGGAATTCAGATTTCTGATGAAGATGCGGAACAAATTGTTACAATTGGAGATGCTGTGAACTATATTGTTAGTCAACAAGCATAAGAAAAAAACGAGCCTAAGCTCGTTTTTTTGTTTACAAAAATTGATTATAACTATAAAAGGTTATAATTATAACATATAGATATGGAAAATTCATTAAAAATAGATGAAAAAAACATTAAAAAACGAAATAAATGTTGAAATGCATCATAAACGGTGTTAGTATCGAAACATTCATTAGTTTTTTTAACTTAGGAGGGATAATATGAATAACAAGAAATTATATACAGGATTTCTTAGCGTTACAGCTGCGTTAGCATTAGCTGCGTGTGGTAACAAACAACAATCTTCTTCATCATTACAAGCACCTGTTGAAGATGGATTTAAAACAGAAGTGGTAAACGAAGGTACGCCAATTAGTGGTGGGACACTAAATATGGCACAAGTATCTAACTCACCATTCAAAGGCTTGTTCAACCCAATTCTATTCTTAGATTCTGGGGATGGTTCAGTAGTCAACATGGCTTTCTCAAACTTATTTGACTATGATGCAAACCAAAAAATTGATAACAGCAAAGGGATGGCTGATTACAAGTTAGATGTTGAAAACAAAACATTTACAATTCACTTGAAAAAAGGCGATTATAAATGGTCAGACGGAGAACCTTTAACAATTGATGACTATATCTTCACATATGAAGCAATTAGTCGTCCAGACTATGAAGGTGTTCGTTTCTCTGAAGATATTTTAAATGTTGAAGGGGTACAAGAATTCCATGAAGGAAAAGCATCATCAATTTCTGGTTTAGAAAAAATTGATGATCAAACTGTTAAACTTCACTTAAAAGAAGTTTATCCAGCATTAGAGTTTGGTGGAGAAGCTATCAATACTTTAATGATTCCAAAACATATTTATAAAGATATGACTTATCAAGAAATGATTACTTCAGATTACTCTCGTACAAAAGTAGTTGGTAGCGGACCATTCGTTATCAAAAACATCGTACCTGGTGAATCTGTAAGCTTCGAGAAAAACCCTTATTACTATAAAGGTCAACCAAAAATTGACGTGAAATTAGATGTTGTAAGTAGTGAACAAATCGTTTCAGAATTAAAAGCAGGTCACTATGACTATGTAAGTGGTATGCCTTCTGATCAATATGAAACATTTAAAGATTTAGATAACATTTCATTATTAGGATTAATGACTAACTCAATCAGCTATACTGGTTTCAATGTTGGACATTGGGATGCAGCTAAAGGTGAACACGTTGTAGATCCTTCTAAGAAAATGAATGATGTTGCTTTACGTAAAGCAATCGGTTATGCAATCGATAATGATACAGTTGGTAAAGATACTTACCACGGTTTATCAGTTCGTGCAAATACATTATTATCTCCATTCTTCAAAGATTTATATGTAGGTAAAGATGTTGTTCCTGGATTTGAATACAATCCTGAAAAAGCTAAAGAAATCTTAAAAGATGCTGGTTATAAAGACGTTGATGGCGATGGCTATGTAGAAGATAAAGAAGGTAAACCATTAACAATCACATTATTAGCAGCTAAAGGTAGTGAAACTGCTGAAGCAGTATTACAACAATATATCGCTTGGTGGAAAGAAGTTGGATTAAATGTACAATTATTAACTGGTCGTACATTAGACTTCCAAACTTATGCTGAAAAATTACAAAAATATGCTGATGATTTTGATATGTGGACAGGTGGATTCACAATTGGTTATAACCCATCTCCAGATGGATTATATGGACCTAAAGCTGCCTTCAACTTTGGTCACTTTGTAGAACCTAAACATACAGCATTATTAGAACGTATCTCTTCAAATGAAACATTCGATGAAAATGTTAAAAAACAATTATTCTTAGAATGGCAACAATACGTTCAAGAAAACCCATTTGCAATTCCTCGTTTCAATACATTTGAATTAACAGCCGTTAATAAACGTGTTAAGAAAATTAATATCACTCCAGATAAAGGAACTGGATGGGAAGAAGTTGAGTTAGTATCAGATAAAGCAGTAGTTGCTAAATAATCTTCATCTTGAACGAATAGAATCGTAAGTAAAGCAAACATCCCCAAAAGGGATGTTTGTTTTTTTATACATTTTTATCGTAGCAGCGAATTTTTTCGCTGTTTTTTTCGTATATAAAGATTGGAGGTGTGGTTATGGAAGAACAGGGTAGAATTCAAGTTAGATTTCAGTCTCAAAGAGATTCTAGACTGGAGAAGATGGGAGAGGTATTGCCGGGATTCAATATAGAAAAAGGGAACTTCGTTTGCAATCGTTGTGGTAATCAAAATATGGAAGAATTCGCAGTAGGTCCATGCATTATTTGCCAGAAAAATTGTCATTATTGTTTAAAATGCTTGAATATGGGAAAAGTTAAAGAATGTTGTGTACTAGTTGCTGTTGAGGAGCAAACATCAGCATTTTCACCACATTCTGTTCAGTTATATTATAAGCATACGATGTCTAAGGAACAGGAAAAACTCTCGCAAGAATTAATAGAGGTAACGGAAAAGGAGCATTTAGTATGGGCTGTAACTGGTGCAGGGAAAACGGAAATGATTTTTGAATTAATACGAACTGTATTAGAAAAGGGAGGGAGAGTTGGTTTAGCAGCTCCAAGAATAGATGTTTGTAACGAATTAGTACCAAGGATAAAAGAAGCCTTTCCTTTAGAAGAGGTGACTGTTTTACATGGATTAACAGATGGAACTTATAAAAGGACACCTCTTACTATTGCAACGACTCACCAAATGTTACGATTTTACCATGCATTTGATGTATTAATTGTAGATGAAGTAGATGCCTTTCCTTACTCGAATAGTGACATGTTACAATTTGCCGTTCATCGTGCGGTTAAACCAACGGGAAGGCTAGTTTTTATGACAGCTACCCCTTCAAAGTTAGAATTGTACAAAATTCAACATCATCAACTATCGTATTCTTTATTGCCTGCTAGATTTCATCAGCACCCTCTTGTTGTACCTCTGTTTAAGGAATTACGAAATTGGGATAGAGCTTTAGAAGAGAAAAAAATTCCGCAAGAGTTGTATCTCTGGATGAAGAAGCGACTCGATGAAAAAACTCCGTTTTTAGTATTTGTGTCAACGATTGGGCAAATTCCAGCAGTGGAAGAGATGATGAGTCTAGCTTTTCCGAATGCAAGATTTTCCAGCGTTTCCTCGCAAGAGGAACAGCGACAAGAAAGAATACAACAAATGAGAGATGGAAAGTTAGATTTTTTAATTACAACAACGATTCTTGAAAGAGGAGTTACTTTTTATG